>Ga0209542_10005076_pt1 | contig 26637 bp, 32 predicted proteins | sample RifCSPhighO2_01_FD_184028 | JGI IMG/M metagenome (GOLD analysis project Ga0209542, IMG submission 184028) | Soil microbial communities from Rifle, Colorado - Rifle CSP2_plank highO2_0.1 (SPAdes) (version 2) | ecosystem: Environmental > Terrestrial > Deep subsurface > Rock core/Sediment ...
CCAAGTCCTCTCAACTTATGGCCTCGTCGCCGTCCCCCAGGTCAAAAAATAGCCTGGAGGATACCCTGCTCTACTTCTCCGAATACGGCTTCCCCCTAACCTCGGACGAACTCTGGTTCTGGCAGCACGGCACCCGAATTTCTAAATTTAAAATTTTAAATTTTAATTCAAATTTCAAACTTCAAATTTCAAATTTTAAGACTCGCAAACAACGGGAACTTGTCAGTAAACAAAAGTGGGTTATCGCCAAAAGAGTAGGGAAATCACTCCAAAAAATTCCTTTTTTACAAGCAATTTTTGTAACTGGATCTTTGGCCATGAACAACGCCGACGAAACCGCGGACATAGATTTAATGGTTATTACTTCCCCCAACACCCTCTGGCTCACCCGCCTCTGGGTCTATCTCACCATTCACTCCTTGCGCCGCAAACCCCAAACAACCCACGCTCCAAACCTGGTTTGTGACAACCTATACTTGGACACCAACAATCTAATCGTCCATGAACACAGTATATACACGGCTCATGAAATTTTGCAAGCCAAATGTATCTTCGATCGCGGCGGTGTCCACCGCCAGTTTCTCCTATCCAACTCCTGGGTCAAAAAGTTTCTCCCCGTTGCTTATAAATACCTCACCCTCGGTCCCTCTCCTGAATTCAGGAGAGGGAAGCCGCAGCAGGGAGAGGTTTTTTGGAAAATGATAAATTTGATTTTTTTCGTAATTCAATATTTATATATGAGACCCAAAATGACCACCGAGCGCGTCAATTTAGGTTACGCATTTTTCCATCCGCATTCCTCTGTTCCAACCTCTTCTTAAATAAATTTTCTGTGTATCCTCCCTCGTTCACAAATTTGTTTTCAAGCGATCGGGACAATTGATCCAGTAAGTAATTCTCCTTGTAAATTAAAACAATCATTAAGTTAGCAAAATCCTCCGGCTTATCTAGGTACTTCCCATATGGCGAATTAGCCCAATTGGCCAAATTAGCCAAATTAGGACTTTCTCTAATCGCTCTGATTTCGACCACCCTTGGGTCATCTTTACTCCAAATAAGCAACCCTTTCTGCCTCAAAAAATCTTTAAAATCCTCTAGCAATTCCCCAAACGATCCGCGTGACACCCCGATCAGTTTTATATACCCTTTTAGGCTCTTTTCCAAACTCCCCTCCGCGATATTTTGTTTTCCCGATCTTGCCGCCTGGATCATCTGGTCATGTGTCCGCGAGCGCTTGTCTATATATTTTTCGCAAAAAATCGCCGTTAGGTCAAATATCGTTGTCGCCAGCTGATACACCAGCAAATTTTGATATCCCCCATCCCTATACATATTTGCCAAATTAGCCAAATTTGGCTAATTACACTAATATTACTCCATTATGGCCGAAATCATCTCCTTCCGCACCGCCTGCCAGTTATCAAAAAAATTCCGCAGTGAAGGCAAGAAAGTCATTTGGACATCAGGTTGTTTTGATATTCTCCACATAGGCCACATTGAGTTTTTCAACAAAGTTCGTCGCTGGAGTGGTACAGACTGCATGTTGTTTGTCGGTTTGGATTCAGATAAATATATTAAAACAAGAAAAGATAGATTGTCCTTTTTCAGTCAACTGCAAAGAACCAAAGTAGTTAGTTCTTTATCTATAGTAGACTATGTTGTTCCGCTCCCATATTTTGAACATAAATTTGAGAACTTTGTCAGAAGATACTCTTTACTCAACCCTAATTTCGTAGTCTTCGGTAATACCGAACAAGTCAGGATTCAAAGGATTAAAAAACAAACCCAAAAAGCAGGTGTACTTTTTCGACATCTTGCTATTAAGTCACGGCTCTCGTCCACCAGTCACATCGCCCAAATTCTTCACAAATACTTTCCCTCTTGACAACCTCCAGCCTCGTTTGGTATATATCACTGGCAATCCATGGCCAAGACTGACAACACCACCGGCACCAAACTCTCCCAGATTCAACCGGCACCCGGCTATCTGTTTATCGAGCCGGACGACCAGCCCACCCAGACCAGCTCCGGCATTTATCTTCCCGATTCCGCCAAAGGCGACAAGCCCCAGGAAGGCAAAGTTCTGGCCGTCGGCGCTCCCGCGTATCAGGACGGCCAAAAAATCGACTCTCCGGCGAAGAAAAATGATAAGGTGATTTACAAGAAATGGGGCGGCAACGAAGTCAAATTCGCCAATAAAGAGTATTTATTTGTCAAATTCGAGGACATCCTCGCCGTTATCAGCTAATTTATGGCCACATTACTCGCGGAAAGAGTCGATAACTTAGTAAACGATATTGGATGCACCCCGGAAGAGGCCATATTAATAAGTAAGCCTTGGAATATCCTACAAAGGTTAGTCGAATTACGAGAAGAAGGTTTGATTTCACAAGATGCACCAATCGGTTCCATCGTTACGGGCGAACTTAATAGACCCGTACGTTTAAAAGTATTAGATAAATTTGGAATAGCGTAATTTTATGGCCGCGAAACAACTTAAATTTTCCGATGATGCCAGACAGGCACTGGTTCAAGGCGTTAATATCTTAACCAAAGCTGTTGTAACTACACTTGGTCCCAAGGGCAGAAACGTGGCCATCGACAAGAAATGGGGCGCCCCGGCCGTCATCCACGACGGCGTTTCCGTAGCCAAAGAGATTGAACTTCAGGACCCCTTTGCCAACATGGGCGCTCAGCTGGTCAAGCAGGCCGCGGACAAGACCAACGATGTGGCCGGCGACGGGACAACTACCGCGACAGCCTTAGCCGCCGCCATCGTTAATGCCGGCATGAAGAATATTACCGCCGGATCCAACCCCCTCTCTGTCAAAAGAGGAATCGATCTGGGCGTAGACGCTGTTGTCGCCGAAATCAAAAAGATTAGTAAACCCATCAAGGGCCACGACGAAATTGCCCAAGTAGCCACCATTTCAGCAGGTGATGATGAGATTGGTAAAAAAATAGCCGAGGCTCTGGACAAAGTCGGCCGCGACGGCGTCGTTACCGTGGAAGAGGGCAAAGGCCTCACCATAGATATCGAATATAAAGAAGGCATGGAGTTTGATAAAGGCTATGCTTCGCCCTATTTTGTCACCATCCCCGAAAAGATGGAATCCGAAATTGAATCTCCCTATATCCTAATTACTGACAAAAAAATCTCCTCCATCCAGGATCTTCTTCCTTTCTTAGAAAGTTTTATCAAAGTCAGCAAGAGTCTGGTCATCATCGCCGACGACCTGGAAGGCGAGGCCCTGGCGACACTTGTAGTCAACAAGCTCCGCGGTTCGTTCAATGTTCTGGCCGTCAAAGCCCCCGGTTTCGGCGATCGCCGCAAGTCCATGCTCGAGGATATCGCTGTTTTGACCGGCGGCACCGTCATCTCCGAGGACACCGGCCGGACATTTGAAAACGTCAAAGTCGAAGATCTGGGCCGGGCGGACAAAGTTTGGGCGGACAAGGATAATTGCCGGATTATCGGCGGCAAAGGCAGCAAGTCGGCCTTGAATGCCAGGATCTCCCAGCTCAAAGAGGAACTGGCCAAAACCACCTCCGATTTTGACAAAGAAAAAATTCAGGAACGCCTGGCAAAGCTTAGTGGGGGAGTGGCGGTAATAAACGTTGGTGCCGCGACCGAAGTCGAGCTCAATGACAGGAAAGAACGTGTCAAGGACGCCGTCGGCGCCACCAAAGCCGCCGTCGAAGAAGGTATCGTCCCCGGCGGTGAGGTCACTCTTCTCCGGGCAGCCAAAGCTTTGGACGGTCTCAAACTGGTCAACGACGAAAAAGTCGGTTTGGATATTTTGCGTTTCGCTTTGGAGCAGCCGTTCAGGTGGCTTCTCAAAAACGCCGGCTTGGACGACGGGTATTATCTGAAATTGGTTCAGGGTGAAAAAGCTTTGGACTTCGGCGTCAACGTAGCTACAACCCAGACCGGCAGTATGTACCAATTCGGCGTCATCGACCCGGCCAAAGTAACCAGAAGCGCTCTTCAAAACGCCGCCTCCGTGGCCACAATGATTTTAACGACCGAATGCCTGGTCACCGAAATCCCCGAAAAGAAAGAATCTGCCCCCGCCGGCAACCCGGGCATGGGCGGCATGGGCGGCGGCATGGGCGAGGACTACTAAACCCTTGCGAACCGGTGTATAATAAGCACATAAGTCGGGACACAAGCGCCCCCTCGCCGTAAACTCGGTGGGTGATGGCGACAATCTCGGCTTTTTTTACATCAAACTAGCAATTTCTTCAAAAGACAGCTTTTTATACCCAGGCCTCTTCTTTAATTTATGCACAGTCCAAGCCAGAAGATGAGCCGGCGACTCTTTCCCAATCCTCACAAACCTGATGCTTCCATCCCATTTTCCGTTGAACTTTTTATTCAACAGTTTTCTCAACACCCGCCTGATTAGTTCATCGTAACCCGAATACTCCTCGTCAATTTCCAATACCACCTGTTTCGGTAAGTTTTTTACTAAGATGTAAATCCCCACCGCGAAAAGTAGTGGCACAAAATCTTTGTTTGAATACACCTTGCCTTTCAAGTATTGAATAAGCTCTCTTTTTACTCCAGCGTTAATAACAACTAAATCTTTCTGTCCATTAGCAAATGCGATGACTGTATCAGTATCCAACTGTTCTAGCTTCCCGCTTTGATCCACCTCCACCCTCATAAATTTAGCGTACTCCAAACAATCCCCGAAAGTCAAACCTATTGACTTCAAATCTTTCACCTCTATAATCACCCCAATGAGCGTAGTTACCGAATTAAAAGACCGGGCGGCAACATTTAAAAGAAATCTTGGATTAGCAGCAATAAACACTCTCGGGTTTGAGGCTACCCGAGTCGCCAGCGATCTACGTGAGGATAGAAGAAAAATTATTCTTATTGCCACAATTGAGGCCGCTCCTTACGCCCTTCTAATTGCTGGAGCGCCTTTCCATCCCAAGATCATCGACCAAACAGGCAGGGTAATGATCTTATTCGCCCTCAAAGCTCTAGTTGCTCACGCAGCAACAATTGACCTCCCATCAGGCCGAAGATGATCTCTCAACCCCAGCATCGGCAAGGACTACTAAACTCTGTCTTCTTAAGCTAAAATCCCCTCATGAGTCCAAAAGACATAGTTCAGGCTTGGAACGAAAGTCACGAAAGAATACCTCTCAACAAAGAAGAATCAAGATATGCAATTGAAAAAGAAGGTGTTTTTCGGCCAGGGTCTCACATCTGTGATTTAGGTGGAGGAACTGGGGCGGATGCAATGTATTTTATTCAGCAAGGACACAGCGTCACTTTAGTTGATATTTCTGATTACGCCCTTAAAGTCGCAAGATCAAAGCTACCAAAATCAACAGATCCAAATAAATTAGACACTAAACAAGCCGATTTTGTTGCAGGAACGATTCCATTGCCAGATAAACAATTTGACATTGTGTATTCAAGATTGGCGCTTCACTATTTTGATACAAAAACAACACTATCTCTTTTTAAAGGAATTGCTCGAATCTTAAAAGATGGTGGAGTTGCATATGTCACTCTCAAATCTCCTAAAGACACAGAAGACATGAAAGTGGTTATTGGTGAGGCGTCCGAGAAAGAACCAGGTGTTTTTGTGTGTTCTGACGGGCAAATAAAAAGTCGTTTTACCCCTGAACAACTCCAGGAAATGTTAACAACTGCGGGAATTACCAATTTTAAAGTACACGAATATATAGAAAATCTAGGAGGAAGAACAGATGTCACTAAATCGGGATTAGAGCAAATGATTTTCAACGAAGTAATCATAAACAAATGAATTTTTTGATTCTCCACGGCACCCCAGCTTCTGAAAAAAATAAAAACTCTCGTCTAGTAATACCGCTTGACAATCTAGTATTACCATTAATATAATGGTATTACCATGTACGGGACTTCTACTCTTACCACCAAAGGCCAAGTTACGATTCCCCAAGATCTTCGTCTGATGTTGGGTGTCCAGAGTGGTGACCAGGTGTTTTTCGAGTCAATTCCAAATCAAAAGACCATCAAATTAAAAAAAGCTCACAGCGTGGTTGAAGAGCTCGCTGGCTCCCTTAGATCAAAAGTCAAATTTACTACCCATGCAGCTGAAAGGCGAGCGGTAGGGAAGTATTTAGCCCAAAAATATCGCCAATCTTTCACCAAATGATTACAATTGTCTCCCTGGATGCAAACGTAATTCTCCGCTATTTCTTGGCCGACCACGAAGAATTCTTTAGACAGACTCAAGTCTTGTTTTTATCTGCTCAAAACGGAGACATAAAGCTTTATGTTGATGAGGTTATTCTTGCGGAAGTCGTCTGGACTCTTACTTCTTTTCACCACCTATTAAGATCAGATTTTTGTTCCAAACTATCAACAATAGTCTCTCAACCTTTTGTTGTCACTAAAAACAAAAAAGCCTTGTTGGCCGCTATTTCATTATACGAACAAACCAATGTTGATTATGTTGACGCCTGGTTAGCAGCCATTTCCAAAACTAGAAAATATCAAATAGCCACTTTTGATAATCACTTCAAAAAACTCAAGGCCAAACTACACACTTGGTAACGATGTTAAAATCCTCTCATGCTTCTTTTGATTACCTCCAAAGCTAGCAAAGCCAGCCTGGACAAAGCCGCAGAGGACCTGGATGGCTATATTAAATTTGTTGTTGATCTCGACAAAAAAATTATTACCGCCGGTGGCCTGCGCCATTTCGACGGCGAACAGCTCTTACTTTCAAATGGCAGCCGCCAGCAAGACCTCTGGGGCGGGGGAGTAGACCTGCAGACAAAAGAAATAGACTTTGAATCAATGATCAATATCCGCCCGGCACAAAGTAACTCCTCACGCGAAGTTCTCGACCTCAAAGTTCGTGACCTGATCAAACAGATTGTTTCTGATTTACTCGTGAAACTATGACCAACCAGGACCTGGTCTTAAACATCGCCGTTAATCTTAGCCGTCTCGGCCGCTGGTCTTACGAGGGCAAAACCGCCCGCATCCCCCAATTCTTATCCGACACTCAAATCTACATTGGCCAGCTTCACCAAGTTAACCCCGGATTTCGCCCCACTTACAACCGCTTCTTAAAAGATTTTCTCTATCTCAAATCTCTATCTCCCAATCCATCTGACTGGTCCGATACCGCTTTTACCTGGGCGGCCATTCTCACTCATCGCGCCAAGCTCGCCTAAATCCCCAAAATCCCCGCCGGGTTGACCAGCTTGCCGTCCTCGCGGATTTCCAGATGCAAATGCGGTCCGGTTGAATGTCCCGTTGATCCCACTTCCCCCAAAATCGTATTCAATCCGACGCTCTGACCTTCCGACACCCGAATCTTTGACATATGCGCGTACAGCGACTCCCAGCCTCCGTTATGCTCCACGATCACATGGTTGCCGTATCCGGCGTCCCTCTCGGCCTTGATTACCTTTCCCGCCATCACCGGCCGGATGGGTGTGCCGATCGTGGTTGCCATATCCAGCCCGGCGTGCAAAAACCAGAATTTCTGGGTCAGCCTGTACTCACGCAGGGGGATTTGTACGGTTTCGTCGGTTATCAGGCTCACTTCACTCTCCCGCATAACGGTCAGTTCCAGCTTGCCTCCGGTATCGGCGGCCGCTGAAGGTAAAGGTCCCCAAACGGCTCCGAACACGACCAGTACCGCCAAAGTCATTCCCAGGCCGGTTCGCAGCCTCCGGTGCATGGCTAGCGGCCGAAGCGCGAAGCTGACCAAATTGCTCCTGCCGCACATCTGCACGAAGCTAATTAGCCTCCAGGCCAGCTCCTTCAGGAGCAGGGGAGTTCGGGCCATAGTCAAAGCCCTTTCAGCCCACTCCAGCATAAATTTTCTAGGTTTAAAACGCATAAAAAAATTCTCCCTAATCCTGTGGGAGAACTGTCCTGCAGTATAGCCTATAACTATCTCAAAGTCAAACCTTACCGAATATAATCCGAAGTGAGACCCGAGCGGGACTTGCACCCGCGAATACTTGTTTTGCAGACAAGCGTGTTTGCTACTTCACCATCGGGTCAACAGACTTTGATTATACCAACTTCAATGGTATATTTAGCTTCATGACTGGTAAAAAGATTGTCGCTTTGGTTTTCATTTTGTCCGGCGTGGCCATTCTGGCCGCCTACGGAGTGGTTTATTTTCTCCGCGGCCGCCAACCCAATGCCGGCCTCAAAATCGACACCACCCCGCCGTCCCTGGTGTTTGTTGACAACCGTCAGGAAGGCAAAACCCCTTTTGACAAGCTGTTTAAGCCCGGCGACGTCACCGTCAAGCTCATTCCCGATTCCACTTCGTCCGCAGTAGGTTCCTACCAGACCCAGGTCCGCCTCACTCCCCAGGTCTACGCAGTTATCAACCGCAGCTTCGGTTCTTCCGAAACCGACTCCGCCGGCGAAGTGGTCACCTTATTGCCCCAACCAGGCCAAACCTCTTTAAGCGTCATCACCTCTTCCCCCGATTCCGCCTCGGTTTCGATCGACGACCAGCCCCAGGGTCTCACCCCGCTTCTGGTTAGTCCCATTACCCCCGGTGACCACAAAATCTCCCTCTCCGCCCCCGGTTTCACCCCCCGCATCACCAATATCCAGATTGTTTCCGGCTATAAGCTCCAAATCTCCGCCAAATTAGCTGGTTCTATCCAACCTTCTCCATCTCCGACACTTGCACCGCCGACTATTAACCAAGTAACCAATAACCAAGTAACTATTTTAGACACCCCAACCGGCTTCCTCCGCGTCCGCCAGGGTCCATCCACCTCCGCCTCCGAATCCGGCCGTATCAAACCCGGCGAATCCTACCCACTCCTCAAAACCGAAGGCGACTGGTTCTTAATCCAGATCGAACTCCCCGCCACCTCCTCCGGCTGGATCTCCAGCCAGTACGCCAAGAAGAATTAACTTGGAAGCCAATAAAGTACTGCGATTACGGTTGCACCCCACACTCCTACAGCCGTTAGAAGCGGCAAATCGGACAATATTACCCGCTCCGGAGACTCCGCCCGCGACCCGTCATAAATTATTCTCACGTATCTCATGATCCCGAAAATGACCACCGGAATGGTCGCCATCAGCCATTTGTTTATGGTCAGCGTCCTCGATACCAGTGCCAGACTGGAAGGCGTGGTTGTCAAACCGGACTGTTCGTAGAAATTAAAGGTATACAGTGCCCAGGACAGAAACGCCGCTGTGGCAAACATCGCCAGGTACGTGTCCAAGATGTTCACCGTGTATTTGCCCATGACTTTGCGGTGCAGCACCGCCGCCCCTTGTTCAGTCAAAATCGCCAGTTCCGCCCGCCGTTTGCCGACTGCCAAAAACAGCGATACCGAAATCACGCACAGCAAAAACCAGATCGACAGGTGGCCGTTGATAACCAGGGCCCCCGCGAACACCCTGATAAAAAACCCCAGGGCAATGATTAAAACGTCCAATACCTCCACGTTTTTTAGCCACAGGCTGTACGCGATCTGCATCATCCAGTATCCGATGGCCGCCCAAAAAAACAACCCCGAAATACTCTGGGCCCACATCAGGCCGAGAATTGACCCGGCTCCGAAAATTACCCAAGCCATGCTGGCCGGTATTTTTCCCGAGGCGATCGGCCGCTTGCTTTTGAACGGGTGGGCCTTATCCGCCTTGATATCAATAATGTCGTTGAAAAAATAAATCGATCCGGCCACTACCGTAAATGCCGCCACCGCCTCTATCACCTTAAAAAAATCCGTCCACCACACCCCCGGGGAGTAAATATACCCGGTAAAAATCAGAGCCGCAAACAGGGTTAAGTTTTTAACCCACTGCCTGGGCCTGGCCGTTTTAAGAATGTTGAAAAGTAATGCAACCACCAAATACCTCCGCCCACTACCAGTGTAATAGCCGTCATTGTAAACCACTTAGCCGTGCTGTTCAATTGCAATGCCGCCACCGCCAATATTCCGGACATCGCCCAGTAAAACACCGCGATCCGCCGCTTGCCCCATCCCCGGTCCAAAAGTAAATGGTGCAGGTGTTCATATCCGCCCCACACCGGCGACCTGCCTTCCTTGACTCTTTTGATAACGACCACTATCGCGTCGATAAACGGAATTCCCAGGACCATTGCCAGCGCCCCCACCTTGGCTCCGGACATGATCGCCAGCACTCCCAGTAAAAATCCGGCCAGGCTTTTTCCCCCGTACCCCGGCATTATTTTTTGCGGATACCAGTTCCATATCAGAAATCCCGCGTACGCTCCGGCCGTAATTGCCGCCAGGGCTATGACCGGCAGTTGTCTGGCGTCGGTGTTAAACCTCCACCCCAGCGCCGCGATCGTTATCGCCGCCACGATTACAAACCCCGGCATTTGCCCGTCCACTCCGCTACTCCAGCCCACGATATTTTGCATCGACACCAGCCAAACAATGGCAAAAAGATCTGCTATCCACCAACTCAAGTTAATTACTCCACCAAAGGGGTTGGTCACAAACCCGATTCTTACTCCCGCCCAGATCACGATCCCGGCCACCAGGACGTTTAGCGCCAGCCGCACGTACGGCGACAATTTCTCCTCCCACCGGTCATCAATCCACCCCACCACCGCCAAAATCGTCACCCCGGCTAGTACTCCGGCAATTTTTTGGTCAACCGGCACAAACACCAGCATAGTCACGGCAACTGCCGCCCAGATCACCAGTCCTCCTCCCCTGGGCACCGCCCGTTCGTGCACCACTTTGGGATGTTTGTGTTTGGCCGGATCGTCCACAATCCCCAGTCTCTTTCCGTAAACTACCACTATCCAGCTGACCGCCGCCGCAATGGCTCCTGCCATTCCCGCTTGCATCACAAGTTCAAAAAACATGTCACACGACCAGGATAATTATTCGCGCCAGGCCCACGGTTAAAATTATCTGCGCTCCGACAACCGCCCACACCAGTAGAGTTTCCACCACCGTGTCTTTCAGCAGTCTTTTAATCGCCTCACCCCCCACCCCCAGGACCACAACCAACGCCGGTATTGCCCACAACCACACCGGCTTGGCCAATTGGTCCTCTCCCCACGGTCGGCTGTACCACAGCGGCACAACCGGCGGCAGCCTTGCCCAAAAAACAGCCAGCAATCCTCCGCCCGCTACCGCGCTTGCCGCCGTTACTGCCCACTTTACAGCCATGTCAGACCAATAACTCTGCGATAAACCTTCGCTCCGTCCACATTTTTTTCCAGTTTATATCTCTCGTCCAATAACCGCTTCAGTCCCGGTAACTCGCCCTCGTCATATATGGTCACAATATACCTGGGGGACTGGCTTTGCAGTTGTTCTATAGTTTCATCCTTTCCTCCGAAATCTTTAATATGATACGCCACCGTATATCTGCCTGTGGGCATTCTTTTAGCCAGAGCGTAAATCATTGGCTCGTCTCCCCACACAAACATTCTGTCGTCCGGCCCGCTCCCCTCCATTACAATTCTGGCCACGTCATAATTGCGAACTACCGCCGGACTAAACCACCGGAAATACTCTTCCTGGCTTTGTCCTCCCCACATCCACTTCCCGAAATTTGCGTAATATGAAGTCACCGGGTACCACCAGAACCTGAAAACCACCACCACCGCCGCCACCCCTGCCCATACTCCAAAAGCCGCCTTTCTCTCGCCCCGGACCAGCATCCCGGTGGCCAGGGCAACGGCTCCTGCGGCTTGCAACAGGTAATGCGGGTAAGGCCGTCCGGACAGCGTAGCCGCAAACAATGTTATTATTCCCCACACCGCCATCAACCGGGTTCTCTTCTCCCACTTCCTGCCTCTCCAAGCCACAATCGCCAATAAACCCGCAGCCATAACCACTCTCACCTTGAGCGAATAAGCCCCCGACTCTCCCTTCCACGACGACAAATATGGCAGATTTTGTGCCCACGCCGCCGTCCAGTATTCCACGCCCGCGCCTGCCGCCGCAAAGTAACCTATGCTAGCCGCGATCGGCAGAATTACCCCGGCAGCCAGTATCAGAGATTTAGTCATCCATTTCTTATCCTTCTCCAGCCACCATACAGCCGGCCACACTCCCGCTTCGACAATCGCCGGCATTTTAAACAATCCCCCCAGTCCCAGCACTACTCCTCCGGCAAGTACGCTCTGCCAACTCTTGGCTCCCCACAATATTCCCGCGGCCGCGACCGTGGGCAGCAGGAAGAATAACTCCGCGTTGGCAATATTCCCTTCCCACATCGGCAGGGTTGTTAATACAGCCAGGGCTGCGGTACTCACCAGCTTGCCCTTCTCGTCTTTTCCCCAGACCTTGCCAAACGTCCAGTACCCGGCGCCGATTGTCCCCAGGCTCCATAATCCGGCCAAAAGCTTAAACCAGAACTGGTTTCCTCCGGCCGCTGCCACCGCCCAATACAAAAGCGGCGGCTTATTGTCATGGATATCCTTGTATAAAACTTCTCCCTTATTGATGGCCTGGCCCACCGTCAGATAAATTCCTTCGTCCCCGTACCAGTATGGCTCAAACAAACTCGGTACCCGCAGGACAATTACCGCCGCCAAAATTACAATCAACCACTGTCTCCCTTCCACCCATCTCTCGATCCTGTCCCACATATAAATATAATATCACTACTTAACTTTTTCAGTAACACGGTACTCCAGGTACTTCCCCAGCATCAATCTCGTATGCGCGTCCAGCCCCGGTAGCGCCCCGAAAAAGAAACCCACAATCGGCAGGAGCACAAACTCCAGCGGAGCTACCCACGTTTTCCACCTGGGCACGTCTGCCGGCCTGGGCGGTCTTTGCGCCGAATCGATCCACAGCAAAACCGCCAGAAATATGAGTGTAATTGACAGCAGGCCGGAAGTCAGTTTCGGCAGCGCGAAGCCTATCGCCGTTCTTTGGAAGTTGGGATTAATCAGCGATGCCACCGTTGCTCCGATTGTCAATATAAACCAATTTACCGGCCACATAATGTGATGCTCTATTACCTTCAATATCCTCAGCGCCTTGTTTAAAAATGATCCCCTGTACCCTTTGGCAAACATTTCCACAAACAGCGGGACGTCGGACACACCCCACGCCCACCGCTTTTTTTGCTGGTAGTCGTTGTAAAAAGTTTTCCAGGTGGTGGTCGACTCCGGCGCATCGGTCACCGACGGCAGGAAAATTGGCTCCACTTCCACCCTTCCCCCGAGGGCAAAAAAAGCCCTGAAAAACACCCGGTAGTCCTCGGGAATGACGTCGGTATCCCAGTAACCGATTTTATCGATCATCAAAAGCGACGTGGTGTAATTGGAAAAACTGACCAGTCTGTCTTTGCGGGACAGGGCGCTGATGTTCATTATTCCGGACAGCGTGTTGATCACTCTGGTTGCCGCCGGCAGTTTCCAGATGTTTCTGTAAAACACTATCGCCGGCTGCCAAAACCTCTCGTATCGGTGCGGGTCATCCAGGAATTTAAAAGTCAGGTAAGCGAAATACTGCGGATGCAGAATTGCATCCGCGTCATTTGACGTAATTGTTATATATCTGATATCCCATCCTTTTTCGTCCACCAGTAATTTCTTGGCCTCTCTGGCCGCCCAGTTTTCATTCGAAGATTTCCCTTTAATTTCCCCGGGAATATCGTTGGGATGTACCGTCACCAGACAGGCGCCGAACTTGTTTCCGTGGATTTTTTTAATTTCATCGCAATACTGCTCTGCAGTTTTGGACCAGCTGTCAGCGGCTAACACCACCGCTATTTGTTTCAGCGGAAATGTTTGCCGGGCGAGTCCCTCAACGGTTCTTAGCGGCACTTCCTGCGGTTCATTGGCCACAACTATTATCACTATGTGCCTCACCCTTTTCCAGTCACCGAATCCTTCCACTTCTTTCATCCAGTCTACCCGCTGGGCGGCCTTTATCCGGAAATGCGATACTACCGCCGCCACCGTCAGCGTAAAACTTCTGTAAACAGAATACACCACGAATAACAAAATAAAATATGCCGCCGCCTCCGGCACCAGATACCCGCCCCAGATTGGGAATAATATCAGGTTCCAGCTGACAAACCCCGGCACAATCTCCATTAGTCTTCTTCTCGTCATATCCCAAACAGCCGCCTGGCATTTTCAGAGGTTATCTGTTCCATATTTTCCTTCGCCAGGCAATCTAACACGTATTTTACATTAGTCGGCACGTTTTTCGTTCCCCTTACCGGCTCCGGGGATAAATACGGACTATCCGTTTCAACAAGCAACAGCTCTTCAGGCACTAACTTCGCCACCCTCCTCAACTCCTCATTTTTCTTAAACGTCAGTATCCCCCCGAAACTTATATACCACCCTCTCTTCACGCATTCTCTCATTTCCTCCTCGGTCCCCGTAAAGCAATGCATCTGCACCTTGCCGTAATCCAATATCTCAAATATTTTATTAAACATATTTCTACAATGCACAACTAGCGGCAACCCCGTCTCCTTCGCCAAATCTATATTGAACTTAAATAACTTAATTTCTTCATCACTTCCTGTCTCCAATCCGCACTCTCCCACCGCCACAACTTTCGGTTCTTTTAATAACGTTCGTAGTTCTTCACATGATTCATGATTCATAATTCCTGATTCAGGATGCATACCTACGGTAGCCCACACATTATCAAATTTACTAGCCAACTTTATTGCCATCCGGCTGCTCTCCAGGTCCGCCCCCGCGCACACCATCGCCTCCAATCCATTATCTTTCCACTCCTCCTCCGGTATTTCATACAAATGGCAATGCGCATCAATCATTACTCCATTTTACCCGACCTTCAGTGATAAGATATGCCGGATGAATTCGAACGAGCTTGTGGAATTTCTTAAGTCTCGAGATATTCCGTACAAAGAGTGGGGAACCGGGGAAAGTAAAACCCTGGCACACCTTCTGGCCGAAATAACTTACGGGGAAGCAAAACTGGAAGATGAAGGCGACAGAGTACTTAGGATCGTCGTGGGCGTAGGAATAAATGTATACTTTCGGCAAGGACAAAGAATTTTGAAGCTGGTTGAGGACAAACAAGTTTTTTTGGACGGTAGAAAAAGACATAGAAGTCTTCCGACTTCAGTTGGCGAAAAGATAAAACATGGGGAATCACCAGACGGGGCCGCAGAGAGAACAATGGTAGAAGAGCTGGGCGTTATCGGAGTAGGATTATCTAATATAGGCGTAGAACATCGTGAACCCGTTCCTTCCACTTCATATCCTGGACTTTGGACTCAAAACACTATTTATAATTACGAGACATATTTGTCACCGCAACATTTTCATCCTGAAGGTTACATCGAAGTCCAGCCGGACAAAACCTCCTACTTCATTTGGCAAACTATTTAATCCTCGGAAACAGCGGCGCTTCGCTTTTGATCTTCGTCCCGGAAAATTGTTTCAGTATCTTCTCCGCCGTCTCGGGCAAAAACGGCCGCAATAACCTGGCAATGTCCCTGATCCACAGCACAGCGTCCTCCTTTAAAAACTTCGCATCACTATCTGCCTTTTGTTCCCACGGTCTAACCTCTTCGATTCTTTTATCCAGTTCAGAGATTTTTTGCCAAACAAGCCCCAAGACTTCATTGAACCTAAAGTTTTCAAGGTTTTCAATGTACTCTCGCTCTAAATTTGGATCTGGAATCCAGAGAATAAATTTATTTTTTACTCCGGCGACCGTTCTAGAAGTTGCACTCACAGTTATTTGCGCATTTTCACAAAGTTTTGCAACTCTGGAAATTAAGTTTCCCAAACCATTTGCCAAATTGGCGTTATAAACTTCCTTAAATCTTCCGTTTGTAAAATCCCCATCTTCAGAAGTTGGAATTTGGGACAACAAGTAGTAACGCACAGCTTCCAAACCAAATTCATTCGCCAAATCACTCGGATCAATTACATTCCCAATTGACTTGCTTATTTTTAGTCCGTCCACTATCACAAAACTGTGTACAAACACGCATTTTGGTAAAGGAACTCCAGCAGATAGCAGCATTGCCGGCCAGTAAACCGTATGAAAACGATTAATATCCTTACCAATTACATGTACATCCGCCGGCCACCACTTCTTCCACAGATTTTCATCCCACCCAAAACCAACCCCAGTCATATAAATGTTCAACGCGTCAAACCAGACATAAATGACCTGGTCTGGGTCGTCCGGAACGGGCACCCCCACACCCCTTGCCCGCGTCTTTGATCGTGACACACTAAAATCTTCTAATCCCATTTTTACAAAGGACAGTATTTCTGACCTCTTATTTTCCGGGGTTATTAATAGTTCATTGCTTTCAATTAAGTCGATTAGTTTCTGTTGATATTTGCTTAACCTGAAAAAATAATTCTCTTCATCAACAAGCTCTGGTCTCTTTTGATGCTCGGGACAAAGCCCATTCACTAGTTCCTTCTCGGTTTTAAAACTCTCACAGCCCACACAGTACCATCCCTTATATGATTTTTTGTATAAATCTCCGTTTTTTAAACATAAATTCCACAATTTTTGTACTCCCGGCCAATGTTTATCCTCATCGGATCCACGTTGAAATACATCTAAATGTACACCAAGTGTTTCATATATATCTCTCCAGATTTTTGAGTATTTATCTAAATACTCCTTGGTTGGCAAACTCTCTTTCTCGGCCGCTTGCACGTTTTTCAGAGCATTCTCGTCTGCTCCGGATAGCAGAAGTGTTTCTTCTCCTTTCAATTGGTGATATCGGCGAATAGTATCAGCCTGGAAATATTCCAAACTATGCCCGACGTGAGGTAATCCATTGACGTAAGGGATAGCGGTGGTGATATAAAACTTCTTGCTCATAGCTCTTCCAATACTTCCCCCAATTTTAATCCAAATCTCTCCTTTGCGCTGCCGAGATTGACAGCCAGCTCCAGCAGGTCGCTGCTGCCGTTCAAAACCAACGGCTCTCCTTCGGCCACATCACTGAAAGTTTTTACCAAAGGCAATCCAAAGGTCTTCCCCCCCCACACCTTGGCATTCCCGTAGTGGTCAATATGTACAATCTGCCCCTCCGTAAATTCCAGCTTCAATATATCTTTTATTTCCTCTCCTCCTGGTTCTTCGTCTCTGGCCAAACGCACCGCCTGCTTAATAAATATATCCCGTCCATGAAATGTATTTGAAATATCAGCTCCGTTGTTTATCTTCCAAACTTTTTCAATTCCGTCGGCAACGGCGGCCGGATAAAGCAGTCCGTTATCCGGTCCTATAAACCAAAAGCTTTTTGTTTTTATGACTATCCCCGCCCGTTCCGAGCCAACTCCCGGATCCACAATTCCTACATGTATCGTCCCCGGCGGGCAAAACTTCGCCAACTGCCATATCCCGTACGCCCCCTCAACTATCGAAAACGGCTCCACGTCATGGTTTTCCACTAAATGGCTATCATAACCCAAGCCTGCCACAATCACTTTCAGCTGACTTGTGGCAAACCCGTCCCCCAGGTCGGTTGTGATAGTAATAATTTGTGTGTTCACGAATAAAAAAATCCGCCTTTCGGCGGACAATGCATATAACAGCAAAGGCCCGCCTATGCGGATTCCATTGCCATCATCATGTCACGGGTGATTTTCATCGTAAACCGTATTATACTCTCCCCATGGAAAATTTCCAACCGTCCAAAAAAATCCTAGAAAAATACGCCCGGGTGTCGGTCAATTTTGCCCTGAATTCGGGAAAGGGCGTTAAAAAGGGTGAGGTAGTCCGCCTTAGTGTTAGCGAATGTGCAAAACCTTTATACGTTGCCCTGCGCAACCAAATCCTGCGCTCCGGCGCCATTCCTCTTACAAATTACCTACCAGACGACGTGGCGCGGGAATATTATGAAATTGCCTCTCTTGATCAACTCAAATCTTTCCCCAGCAAATATACGCGGGGTTTGGTCGATCAGATTGACCATTCCATCTCCATTATTTCAGACACCAATATGCACGAACTGGAGGGCGTCGATCCCAAAAAGATCATGCTCAAAAGCAAGTCAGGCAAACCGTTCAAGGACTGGCTGGACGCCAAGGAAAACGCCGGTAACTTTACCTGGACCCTGGCTCTTTACGGCACTCCGGCCATGGCCAGAGAAGCCGGGTTGTCCCTCGAACAATATTGGGATCAAATCATCAAGGCCTGCTTTTTAGACAAGACCGACCCCATCACCCACTGGAAAAAAGTATTTAAACAAAACGACACCGTCCGCGCGAAGTTAAACGCCTTAAAAATTGATAAGCTGCATATTTTGGGTGCCGGGGTGGACCTCTGGGTCAAAATCGGTCCCGGCCGCACCTGGCTGGGCGGATCAGGCCGCAACATTCCCAGTTTCGAGGTTTTTATCTCTCCGGACTGGCGGGGAACTTCAGGCCGTATTGAGTTTAACCAGCCTTTATACCGCTATGGCAACCTCATCAAAAACACCAAGCTCGAGTTCAAAAAAGGGCTTGTAGTCAAAAGCTCCGCTTCCAAAAACTACTCGGTTCTCCGGGAAATGATCGCCAGCAAAAATGCGGACAAAATAGGCGAGTTTTCCCTGACCGACAAACGTCTCTCCCGCATCGACAAATTCATGGCCGAAACCCTCTTCGACGAAAACATCTCCGGTCCCAACGGCAACACCCACATCGCCTTAGGCAGCGCCTACCAGGATTCTTTCGATGGCGATCCGGCCAAGGTCTCCAAAAGCCGGTGGCAGAAATTAGGCTTCAATGACTCCGTCGTCCACACCGATATGATCTCCACCACCCCCCGCACCGTCATGGCCTATCTTGCTGATGGTTCCCGGAAAGTGATTTACGCCAAAGGGGAATTCGTTGTTTGATTTTTTCCTCCCACCGGGTCGCCCATTCTTCTGCCATGATCTTCTCCATCGCCATTTTCCATCCTTCCCTTTTCATCTCCTGCTGAACAGACGCGATCGTCGCGCTGGATACTTTGACATTGTCTTTGATATTTTCGTAGCTTCGCCCTTTTGCCAGCCAGTACGCGATGGCGATTCTTTTACTCACCGCTTCCAATTCCGTCTCGGACAACACATCCCCGAAAATTATCTGTGCATCCTCACGCGTTTTAGTATCGGCGATCAACTGATACCACATTCCGGTTATCTGTTTTTCCAACACCGCGCTCACTTTTCTCTTGGACACCTGCATGTCGCAGAGATAGTACTTTAATTGACTAAAGTTATCAAGCCGATTATGACCATCCACGCCCCCAATGTCATCCAGTCCAGCACCCCGAATCTCTTCATCATCAACAATGCCCACAACCCAATCGCTGTTATTAGTCCGTACTTGCTGTTTTTCCATACCCAGCTGGCCGTAAAAAATACTCCACCTAACAATAAAATATTGGCTAATAATTCTGATTTCCAACTCGGCGCTAGTGTCCAAATCACCGCCACAACCCCTGCCAGGATAGCCAGACCAATCCCCAAAGTCATATAATATCTTCGTGATCTCACAGCTGTTAACTATCATATCAATAATTATCGGTTTTGCCGTCAGCCTGTGGTTAATCCGCCGCTGGCTCACCCAAAAAACCTCCGATCCCCTGTTGTCTCAATGGTTAACTTCAGTTTCATCCTCCCTGGACAGTTCCACCCGCCTGATGGCCGATGTCCAGAAAAGTCTGGGCGAAATGTCCGAAGTCGGCCGCGGTATTAAGTCCCTTCAGGACTTTCTGGCCAGTCCCAAACTGCGCGGCGGTCTAGGCGAAGAAATCCTCGGCCAGATGATAGGTGAGACCTTCCCCAAAAACGCTTTCCACCTCCAGTACCGCTTCAAATCCGGCGTCATCGTCGACGCCGTTCTCAAAACCGACGCCGGCCTGCTGTGTATCGACTCCAAATTCCCGGCCCAGGAATTTAATGTAGCCGCGGTCAAAAAACACATTTCAGACATCGCCGGCAAATACATTCTTCCGGAAGAAGGAACTATGGACTTCGCTCTGATGTACATCCCATCGGAATCTACATATTACGAAGTGGTCAGTAGTCGTGAACTAACCAACTATTCCAGATCCATGCGGGTCTACCCGGTTTCTCCAAACACTCTTTACGCTCACTTACAAGTTTTATTACAATCACTACAAGGCAAAGAACTAGAGGCCAAATCCCGGGCCATCCTGCAGTCCCTCCGCGCCGCCCAAAAAGATTATGACAAAGTCTCGGAAAACATCGGTCTCTTAAACCGCCATTTAACGAACGCCTTCAACCAAATGTCCCACGTCTCCAGCTCAGTAACTCTCTTAGGTCAAAAAATTAACCATGCCTCAACTCACCAACTTGAGGCGGGAGATTAAATCTCTCGCCGATCCGGAAAGGGCGAAACATTCGTTGAGGTTCTTCAGGACCGGCCCGGGAGAATACGGTGAAGGAGACAAGTTTTTGGGTCTGACCGTTCCCCAATGTCGCCAACTGGTTCGCAAATACAAAGATCTATCGTTGTCTGATATCACAGAACTGCTGCACTCCGAATATCACGAAGAAAGATTAATTGCGTTATTACTTCTCGTTCACAACTTCTCCAAAGACTCACAAAAAATATATGACTTATATCTCAAATCCACTAAATATATTAACAATTGGGATCTGGTAGATTTGACCGCCCCCAGAATAGTCGGCGAGTATCTTTTAGATAAGCCAGTAGACATATTGTTTAAACTGGCCAAGTCAAAATCTCTTTGGGAACGCCGTATCGCCATATTGGCTACTTTTGCATTTATCTACAAAGGCGAACCCAAACCTACCCTCAAAATCGCCGAAATGTTATTGCACGACAAAGAGGATTTAATTCACAAAGCTGTAGGTTGGATGCTGCGCGAAGTGGGCAAGCGCTGCGGCCAAAAACCCCTCACCGATTTCCTGAACCAGCATTACAAATCCATGCCCCGCACCATGCTCCGCTACTCCATCGAGCGCTTTCCCGAGAAGACGAGAAAAGAATATCTTCTCAGGTGTTAAAATCTCCTCATGCCGGTTTGGATCCTCTATTCTCTTTTGGGCACAATCATCTACGTAATTGTTTGCTTTATAGATAAATATAACTTAGAGCGGCAGATTAAAGACTATCGGGGAATGGCGATATACAGTGCAATTGTAGGTTTTATATCCGGCTCGATATTATGGGTAATTACCGGGTTTCCACTATTAAGCGTCAGGGATGGGGTTTTAGTCACCTTAACAGGCGTACTTTCCATCTTTTCAGCGGCAATTTATTTTTACGTTATGCAACAGGAACAAGCCAGTAAGGTGATTTTTTTGTTCCAACTGATTCCCGTTTTCGTCCTTATATTGGCAGTATCTTTTCTCCATGAACCATTAACAATAAAACATCTTTTGGGATTCTTTCTTATCTTAGTTCCCTCACTAATTGTTTCCCAACAAGGAAATAAATTTTCATTTAAAATTGATAAAAATACATCACTCTTAATCATAGTAGATTTGTTAGTTGCCGTCAGTTATGTATTGTTCAAATTTGTGGTTGATGCTGGGAGCTTCTCCAAAGTAGTTGCCTACGAGAGCTGGGGATGGGCCATCGGGGGGGGCATGATGTTCACGCTATTACCATCGGTAAGAAAAGCTTTCATAACCACGACTAAAAATTTAAAAAAGTCAGCTTTGGTAATCATCTTTGGAAATGAAACCCTCTATATCGCCAGCAAGCTGTTTATTTTCTTGGCGGTTTCACTTGGATCAGTTTACCTTGTTAATGTAATCACGGGAACACAGGTTTTATTCGGGGCCATTTTAGGGGTTATCCTTACAATGGCGTTTCCCAGGATTTTTAAAGAAGATATTAAAAAATCAGACTTAATAACAAAACTTGTTTTGGGAGGTGTGACCCTTGTGGGCTTAGTGCTAATATACTAACAAGAAGTATGAAATACCGCACACTTGGCAAAACCGGTTTGAAAGTTTCGGAAATTGGCATGGGGACATGGCAGTTGGCCAATGACCCCGGCTGTTGGGTTGGCGCGGACTTAGATGAAAGCTTAAAAAGCCTTTACAAATACACTGAATTGGGAGGTAATTTTATAGACACCGCTTGGATTTATGGATATTCCGACGACCAACTGGATAAGCACCCGTCCGAAGAACTCATTGGCAAGTTTTTGAAAGAATCGGGAACGCGCGATCAGTTAATTATTGCCACCAAAGTCCCCGGCAAAAACATGAAGTGGCCGGCGTTCAAAAACGTTCCTATTTCAGAAGTCTTTCCTAACGACTGGATTGAAAAATGTGTGGACGACTCATTAAGAAGTTTCGGAGTAGATTATCTGGATTTAGTTCAATTCCATGTTTGGCAGGACGATTTTGTAGATGAAGATGGCTGGAAAAACACCGTCCAAAAAATAATCAAATCAGGCAAAGTTGGTTATTGGGGCATTTCTATAAACGACTACCAACCCTCAAATTGTTTCAAAGCCATAGACACCGGCCTCATCTCCACGATCCAATTTATTTTCAACATCTTTCATCAAAAACCAGCGACAACCCTTTTGCCATATGCTGCCAAAAACAACATTGGCCTCATTGCCCGCGTCCCTCTGGACGAAGGGGGATTAACCGGAACTATGACGCAAGACACCAAGTTTGCAGACGGTGATTTTCGTCAGCACTATTTTTCACCAGATCATCTTTTGGAATTGGTCGCCCGCACAGACAAATTAAAGGCTCTTCTTGGGCAAGAAGCCAAAACCCTGCCGGAATTAGCACTTCGTTATATCTTGTCTTGGCCGGAAATTTCCACTACTATTCCCGGAATTCGCAGAGTCAAAAATGCCGAAGCCAATACCGCCGTCTCCGATGGTCGTAAACTAACAAATCAACTCATGGAGGAACTCAAAAAACATGCCTGGGAAAGAAATTTCAATAACGAACACGGACTGGACCCTTGGCTCAAAGACTCCGGCTTTGTGGAACCTTAATCGAATTTATATCCTCCACACACAACCACGCCGCGGCAGAGCCGAAACCGAACTTGTTTATTCCAAAAGGCTTCACCTGTTCTGGTCTTCTTAAGAACACTAGAACGCAATAGTTTTTGCCCTTGGACCAGGAATCCGCGTCTTTAAACAATTTTTTCGCCTCGCCGAAATCCGTCTTTTCAAACTGCATAACTTTCTCCACCTCCGCCGCCACCCTCACCGGTCCGCCCGAATCTTTAAAATAAACTCTGTCTCCCGCTTTAACTTTCCCCCACGGCGCGGATTTATTTTTCAGCCATCTCGACTCAATCTTCTTTTCCCCGCTCAAAATCTTATTAATCAATTTCAACTTAGGATTCATTATCGCTACGTGATCCATTTCTTAGCGCGCTTGTTACAAATACACTCCTATGATACCTTATCATCCCGAATTCTTTTATTGCCCTAATATGATAGCTGGTTCCGTATCCCACGTTGGTTCTCCATCCGTACTTCGGATGTTGTTTATGCAGATCCCTCATTAATTTATCTCTGGTCACTTTGGCTACAATACTTGCCGCCATTACTTCAGGAATTTTGCTATCCGCTTTAACAATACTTTCGGCTTTCCTAATTTTTAAATTTCCGTCCACAATATATTTGTCCGCCTCAATTCGTTTAATCAAATTCTTAAAAATCTGTTTATTTGCCCACCCCATCCCCCGATTATTAATCTGTCTCACCGAAATAATCTCTATCTCAACAACATCGGCCATTTTTAGTATTTTTTTATAAAGTTTATTTCTTTGTTTAGAATTTAGTTTCTTAGAATCTTTAAGTTTGTTTCTTGTTTCTTGGTGATTGATTATTACGGCTGCAGCGGTCAGCGGCCCCGCCAAACACCCCCTTCCCACTTCGTCCATCCCGCATATCCGCATGGACGCATTATAATAACCTTCGTGGAAGAAAAAACCCTCAACAAACAACAGCTTGAGGCCGTAACCCACGGCTCCGGCCCGCTTTTAATAATCGCCGGCGCCGGTACGGGCAAAACCACCGTCGTTACCGAGCGCGTTAAATGGCTCATTTCCCAAGGACTCGCCCAACCATCGGACATCCTCTGTCTGACCTTCACTGAAAAAGCGGCGGCTGAGATGCAGGAGCGCATCGACATCGCCCTGCCCTACGGTTATACTCAGATGTGGGTCAGTACTTTTCACTCTTTTTGTGATCGGATTTTACGCGACGAGGGCCTGCATCTCGGTTTGGACACCAATTACAAATTGCTCACCGATACCGACGGGGTTTCCCTGCTCAAAAAGCACCTCTTCGATTTTAAGCTGGATTACTATCGCCCTCTGGGCAATCCCACTAAATTCTTAACCGCTATTTTGCAGCATTTCAGCCGTCTCCAGGACGAAGATATTTCACCGGACCAATATCTCCGTTGGGCTACAGAAAAAAACTATCAGGAACTTGCCGGACTCTATCGGGATTATTCAAATCTTAAGACCAAAGAAGGTTTCATGGATTTTTCCGATCTTATTACTTACGCCCTCAAACTCTTCCGCGGCCGCCCCAACGTCCTGGCGCAATATCAGAAAAAATTTAAGTATCTTCTAGTCGACGAATTTCAGGACACCAACTACGCCCAGAACCAACTAATAAATTTGTTAGCCGGCAGCAGCCGCAATCTGACGGTCGTGGCCGACGACGATCAGGCTATTTATCGTTGGCGCGGGGCAGCCATTTCCAACGTCATCCAGTTTCGCAAAAACTATCCCGACGCCAAGTTAATCACTCTCGTCCAGAACTACCGCTCCACCCAGGAAATTCTGGACAAAGCCTATGGACTAATCCAAAACAATAACCCAGACCGTCTCGAAGTCGCCGAAAAGATTGACAAAAAATTAATCTCGGTCCGTAAAATTAAAGGCGAAAAAATAGAACTTTTACATTTGGATCGAGTCGAATCCGAAGCCGACTCGGTGGCCAAGAAGATAAAAGAACTTAACATTTCTCCCAAAGATATCGCAATTCTAGTTAGAGCTAATGCTCACGCAGAGCCTTTCATCCGCGCCCTGTCCCGTCAGGGCATTCCCCACCAATTCCTTGGCCCCGGCCGGCTTTTCCACCAGCCGGAAATCAAGGATCTCATCGCCTATCTTAAAGTTCTTTACAACTTCGGGGACAACGCATCTTTTTACCGCGTCCTGGCCATGGATTTTTTCTCCGTCCCCGCCCGCGATATTGCCGTACTGACCAATCTTGCCCGCAGACAAAACCTCTCTTTGTTTGAAGCATGCGAACAGTCTTTATTACCCTCCGTCAAAGCCATTGTCGATTTAGTCGAAATGCATCTTCACCTCGTCCCCAAAGAGTCAGCCGGCCAGATTCTTTATGACTTTCTGGCTAAATCCGGTCTGCTCAAAGCCATTCTCGATTACCGGGCTCCCGTTGACGAAGTCAAAGCCCAGAATATTATGAAGTTCTTCAATAAATTAAAGTCCTTCGAGACCCAGAACGCTGATGCCTCTGTTCCCGCCGTCGTTGACTGGCTCAACCTATCCTCTGATGTGGGCGAGTCACCGCTGGCCGCCGAAGTAGACTGGTCAGCCAATGACGCTGTAAACATTTTGACGGTTCATTCCGCCAAAGGCCTGGAATTTCCCGTGGTTTTCCTGGTCAATTTGGTCGTCGACCGCTTCCCTTCCCGTTCCCGGTCCGAACCCATTCCGGTTCCCGACGAACTAATCAAAGAAATTTTGCCGGCAGGGGACTTCCACATCCAGGAAGAGCGCCGGCTGTTTTACGTCGGTCTCACCCGCGCCAAAGACAAGTTGTATTTGACCGCAGCCGATTTTTACGGAGATGGCAAACGTGTCCGCAAACTCTCCCCCTTCGTCCCCGAAACCCTCGGCCAGGTCTCACAACCCACAACCCACAACCTACAACCGTCCCTCCTAGACTGGCAACCCACGCTCCCCACTACCAATCCCACAACCCACAACCTACAACCCATAACTTATCTCAGTTATTCCCAAATCCAAACATTTTTAGACTGCCCATTGCACTACAAAGCCAAGTATATCTTAAAAATTCCCACACCCCCGTCAGCTGCTTCATCATTTGGAAATACCATCCACGCCACGCTTAAAGAATATTACATACATCCCGAAAATAACATTTTGGATCTTCTCAAAAAGAACTGGTCATCCGAAGGTTATACCTCCAAAAAACATGAGCAGGCTTATCTTGAGCGGGGCGAGAGATATCTCACAGAATATCTTGAAAAAAACTTCGACCCCAAACATTTACCCATCAAACTGGAAGAGCCGTTTATTGTTCCCTTAAGTCCGATGTTAAAAATCGGCGGCAAAATCGACCGCGTCGATCAATCGCCGGATGGCAAAATTGAAATCATCGATTACAAAACCAGCGTTACCCTCCCCACCCAAAAAGACGCGGATACAGACCTCCAGCTGTCCTTTTATGCATTAGTAGCCACCCTCCTGCGCGAGCCGCCGTTTAACCGCAAACCCGAAGATGTTTTGTTAAGCCTTTATTTCTTCGATCAGCAGAAAAAGGTTTCCACTACCCGCACAGCCGCCCAGCTCGACGAGGCCAAACAGCAAATTTTCTCCTATGCCGACCAGATATCCCGCTCAGACTTCAGGTGCTCCGGTTCCCGGCTTTGTAACATGTGCGACTTCAAAATTCTTTGCGACGTTGCGATATAATGAA
>Ga0209542_10005077_pt1 | contig 26630 bp, 24 predicted proteins | sample RifCSPhighO2_01_FD_184028 | JGI IMG/M metagenome (GOLD analysis project Ga0209542, IMG submission 184028) | Soil microbial communities from Rifle, Colorado - Rifle CSP2_plank highO2_0.1 (SPAdes) (version 2) | ecosystem: Environmental > Terrestrial > Deep subsurface > Rock core/Sediment ...
AAATTGGCAAGGATGAAGTTTTGGCATTGGGAATAACTTATGATCGCGGTTGGCAAGTCAAAGACTTACAGGGCGAAAAGCTTAGGACTGCTCGTGATCCTTTGGGTAATTTAGTCATTTTTCCAAAAGTTGAAGGAGAGCAAGAACTTTATCTTTCATTTCACGAAGGCTTGGATCTTTGGTTTGGGATATTTGTTTCGTTGGCGACCCTAGTCTTTATTGGATTTTTCCTGCCAAAGAAATTGCCGCAGATATTGGAGAGAGCAGAAAGAGGATGGGGAGAAGAGGAAATTTAAAATTTAAAATTTAAAATTTGAAATGAAATCTAGAAGTTTCAAAATATTTTTCTGAAATATTTTCTTGTCAAGTTTAAAAATTAAATTATTTAAAATTGATTGAAAATTTAAAATTTAAAACTGAAAATTCGAATCATACCCTTTGGCATCATTTGGCAATGGTGGTTTATTCTGAGGTTGTAAATCTGCTCTGGCTTTTGGTTGGAATAGCTTTGGCTTTAAGCGGTTTGGCAATTTTCAAATTCGCCTTGGGCGAATTTTTCAGGCTGGCTGTCGGTCTTCCAATTATTATAATCGGCGCAAGTGTTATCTTTTTTAAATTACACGAAATAATTTTGGTGCTTGCCCGACCAAACAGACTCAAAGCACTGTGTATTTTTTGCAATGAGTAGTAAACAAATTTGGATTCCTGATTACAAGACAGAAAAAAGGAGGAGAAAGCTTTTGGCGAACCTTGCCTATGGCAAAATTTTAGATATTGGTTACGATGAATTCCCAAATGATTTTCTAAAAGGGGCCATTGGTTTTGATAAACAAATCTTGCGAAGACCGAAGAATTATCTCAAATTCATAAAAGGCGACTGCCAGGTCCTTTCCAAATATTTTCCTGCAAATTCTTTTGATACTATTATTGCCGGGGAGACAATTGAGCATTTGGAAAACCCTTCAGCTTTCTTAAGAGAAGCGCGAAAAGTACTTAAAAACGACGGACTTTTGTTGATTTCTACACCCAATCCATATAATCTGTTAACTATGGTTGCAAACCTTATTTTTATTAAACCCGGTTACGCTTCGCATATTAATCTTTTCACTTTCAGGACAATGGTCGAACTCTTGAAGCATACAGGGTGGTGGTGTGAAAGGGTGATTAATGCTTCCGGAGGTATTAATATCTGGCCTAAAAATAGAAGGTTTTTTTTGCCCTTTTTTAAAGCCTTTTGTTACCAATTTATTTATGTGCTCAGAAAAAATAGTTTCGGTAATAAGAAGTGAAAGAAAAAGTCTTCAGGTTTTCTACGCAAATAATTTCATTAATTTTCCATTTGGGGTCTTGGGTTATAGTTTTATATTTCGTTTGGCCAATACTGGTGCTTTATTGGAATTCAAAACCGGCTGTTGGTATTGACCTTTTTCTTTCAGTAGATTTTGTCACTTATATTCGCGATCATTTAAACTGGCCATGGGCGAGTTGGAAGTACATTTGGTATGGAGGAACCCCTCTTCTTCAAACTTACCCACTTTTGCATTTTTACCTGATGCAACCTTTTTTAAATTGGTTTAGCGCAGTTCAAGCGGTTCAAATTTACGTCCTTTCTTCAATTTGCTTGTTTTTTATTTTTTCGTATTTACTTTTTTATACGATTTCTAAAAGTCGAGCTTTGGCGGTAGTTCTTTCAATAGCAACTGCTTATTCTTATAATCTTTGGAGTTCCTTATTTTGGTCGGGCAGCATTCCTTATTTTGCGACTCTTTTCTTATTACCACTCTCTTTGTATTTAATTTTTTTGGGGTTTGATAAGGGTAACAAGAAATATATTTATCTTGCAGGTTTTTTGAGTGGACTCTTTCTTTTAGCCCATCCCCAAAGCTTTTTGGCATTTATTGTTCCTTTTTCAGCGATTTTGATAGCATTTTTCTGGTCTGGAAAAACCAAATTGATTACCGGAGGGAAAATCGCCCTAATTTTTTTCTATGGATTGATTATTCTGCTTGTTGGATTTCCTCAAGCTGGTGATGTCACAGAAGTTTTGGGATTTTTTCTAAAAACTTTTAGTAGTATTTTTAAAACAGGTTCAGTGGGTCTTGTCGGATATGTTGGTCCTGAAGGATCGAGTCAAGCCCCAAGTGAATTTCACAGAATTTTCGATCTCTACAGAAGATCTAATCCCTTATTTTTTTACGCACTTGCGGCCGGTCTTGTCTCCTCTGTCTTTACTACGGTTTTAGCCTTTGTCATTCGGAAGAGAGTGAGTCATTATTTAAAGCTCCTAATACCGATTGGCGCCATGGTTTTATACTTAGCAATCTTTATATATGGTTTTGTCCTTGGCCTCAATCCAATTGCCGGGGGTTGGTTTCGCGCCTTTTGGTCCTCAATGACTATCTTTGGAGTTTTAGTTTCTGTTTTTTGGAGAATTTCGATAAATAATTTGGAATTGGTGATTGGTGGCTGGGAAAACAAGCCGAGATCTTTAAAGTGGTTTGGCTTTCTTGCCGGAACGGTTTTGGGTGGCTTAGTGCTAATTGAAGGTACTTCCTTTTTGCAGATTTCATATGCGGATTTTAGAAAAGAAGCGCTAAATTATTCAGAAATTAGTAGTGCGATGCCTAGTACTTTGAGTAAAGATATCAAAAGAGGTGACTGGCCCGAGAAACTGCCGAAATTGACGCCCGATTGGTTGAATCCCAACGATCTTAGCTATCGACTTTACGATATGGATGCGACCGTCAATATCTGGTGGAGTTCAATCTTTAAGATGCCTCTTGCTCGAGGTTATTTGGACGCAAGTCCGAAAGGCTCGGGTGCGGAAAATTATGCCGGCTGGCAATATTGGCAAAATGTCACTTTGAATAAAGACGAAATTGTCAAGTTTTGGGATGTGCCCGAAGTATTAGCTAGAGAACAAGCGAAGTTCCTAATAGACTGGCATGGAATAAAATTTTTGGAAGGTACTCAAACCTCCAGCAGGATCTATGGGAGTAATATCTCAAGCTATATAAGTGGGGATTCTACAATTGTCAAGAGAAACGAAACTATTACTGTTTTGGGTCCACTTGCTTCTCCAGGTTCAGATGGAAGAACAATTAGCGATCGAATTCAAGAATTGAACTACTACGAAGTTGATAACCAAGCCACCTCACCTATTTACAGTGCAACGAATGCTCCCACGATATTATTGATAGGTAGCACCATAGGCCAAGATACGATGATGAGAAATCTGGCCTTTTTGAACCTAAATTCTAAACGCGCCATTATTGTCCAGTGGAATAGACCTATTGATGATCTGTCAGAATCGGAAATGAAAAAGTTTGACCTCATTATTTTGTATTGGTACAAGTACAACAGTCAAGGTAAGGCCTTTAAAAAGCTTGACACTTATGTCAAAAATGGTGGGAATTTGTTTATAGACACTGGAACAGAGCAGAAAGAATCCAATTCTCAAAATCTTCCCCAACTTTTTGCTTTTAGTCAGTCAGAAAGAAAACCGTTCGGTTATGATTGGGATCTTGAAACAAAGGACGATGATATTACTCGCGGGGTTGACCTCGGGAAATTTAGTGAACCTGTATTTGACGGCCAGCCCTGGAACTTTGCATACCCGGTAAGTAGCTTTAGGTATCAGACCAAGGTTCTTCTGACCAATCATCAGAAACCTGTTCTTGTAAGCTATGGTTTGGGTAAAGGCAAGGTCGTCTGGAGTGGCATGAATTTTGCGGGTCATGTCCAAAGGTTCAAAAACGATGAAGAAGTTAAACTTTTTAGAAATATACTTTTTTACTTTGTGGATTTTTCTAGGGATCAAAATCTAGAAACATCGTTTGAAAGACCAAGTAGTGAAGAAGTTATCATACGAGGTGCCAAAGCCAAGGGAATTTTATTTAAAGAGGCAGCCTATTCTGGTTGGGAAGTCAGAGTTAAGGCTGACGGTTTGAATAAAAAATTACCGATCTATCAAGCTGGACCGATGGTGCCTGGATATATGTATGTCTTTTTGCCAGATCAAACGCAAAAAGGCTCATTTGAGGCTGTATTTCAATATAAAGGAGAACTTACTTACAAACTTGCATATTTTGTTTCCTTCTTGTCAATTTTTCTGCTCCTTGATTTGATATTTTTCCGAGCGATTATCAGTCGAATTTTAGGTAAGATCTTTGGGCGTATCCAAAGGAGAGTAGGCAAATGGTGGGAAAAGGAAGAAGAGGAGTAAAGGGAAGTAATGGGCATATTTGATCAATTAACAGACACTAAGCTTGCAACTGTTGTCTTAACCCCTATGGTGCTCAAGAAGAAAGCAGTAGGCGGTGTTTTTTTTCTTGGTTTAAAAAGATTTTTACTACAATTTATTTCAACCGGTTCTAATATCATTCTTGCTAGAATTCTTTTCCCTGAGGATTTTGGAGCATTTGCTATTGCCTTAGGGCTTGTTAGCTTTTGGAGTATTTTTGCAAGCCTTGGTCTTGAAAAAGCCTTAATTCAAAAAAAGACAAATCTTACAAAGGGAGAGATTCAGAGTACGTTTTTCTTTAGTATACTGACTGCTTTAGCTGCGGCTCTCTTAATTTTTGTTATAGCTCCATTTTTGTATCAATTATATCCATCTCAATTAGGGAAACAGGGGATATCTTATCTTAGACTTCTTTCTTTTACTTTAATTGCCTTAAGCCTGCGGAATGTTTCTGTAGCGATTATCGAGAGGAAAATTGCCTATGAGAAGATTCTTATCGGAGAAGTTATCGAAATGACTATTATGCAAGGCTTGACTGTTTTCTTGGCTTTGAAAGGCTATGGAGTTTTCAGTTTTATTTTGGGGACTTTTTTCGGTAGATTTGCGGGAGCATTGATTTTTTATATTCTTTCTCCATGGCCTTTAGGACTTAATATTTCTACTCGTTTTATAAGGAAGTTATGGGATTTTGGTATTAATTTCCAGCTTAATACGATAATTGGAAGTTTTAATACGGCCATGTTAGTTCTTTTTATCGGTAAAATCTCCGGTGCTCCTGCAGTCGGTTTTTTGAATTGGGCAGGAGGGCTAGCAGCTTTTCCTCGAGCTGTTTCAGACATTGTAGGACAGATGATTTTCCCAATTTGCAGTCGGGTTCAGGATGACCGTCTTTTGCTTCGTTTGATAATAGAAAAATCTGCCCAATTTATCAGCTTTGCTGCTTTTCCTTTAATTGCACTGCTGGCGGCTTTGGCCAAGCCTATCACTGTTCTGATTTATACTGACAAGTGGCTTCCAGGATTGCCTGCTTTTTATTTCTTTTCGCTCCAGTCAATCCTGCTAATTTTTGGTAGCATTTTCATGCAGATTTTACTGGCTTTAGGAAAAGCCCGAGTTGTCAGGAATATCACTCTGGTCTGGGTGGTCGTACAGTGGGTGTTTGCACTTCCTCTGGTTCTTATTTATGGCTATACAGGTTTGGCAATGGCGGGTGCTTTAGACTCCGCGACGCTTTTTATAGCTTTCATTAAGCTGCGAAAGGAAATACAATTCGAATTGTTGCCCCAGGTTAAACCTTATCTTTTTCTCTCACTATTTACAGGGCTAATTATCTTTATTGCTCAGATGAAGTATCCGATAGAGAGTGTCGTGGGTTTATTGTTTTGGCTATGTATAGGGGCTGTGTTGTATCTTGCTATTGTGATGATCATTAAGGGTAGGCAAATAATTCAAGATCTGTACAGTCTTAAAAAAATATTGACATCAAGTGAATAATAGTCAAAGCCGGGCAAAGGCCATAAAACACTTTCATGGTGAAGAAGGACAAAAAGAGAACTAAAAGCCTTAGTGCCGTTATCATATCCTTTAACGAAGAGAAAAAAATTAGAAGGACCTTAAAATCTGTTCAGTGGTGCGATGAGGTGATTTTAGTTGACGGGCAGAGTACCGACCGCACCGTTGAAATTGCAAAACCGTTGGTTACAAAATTGATCTCTATCCCAAACGACCACTCAATGATGTCGATGCGCAATCAGGGAATCTTGAAAGCAGACAGTGACTGGGTCTTAATTGTAGATAGCGATGAAGTTATCCCGCCATGTTTGGTCAAAGAAATTAGAAGACATATCCAGTCCGACAAATATGTAGGATATCGGCTTCCTCGTAAACAGTGTTTCTTTGGAAAATGGATGAAGCATTCCGGCTGGTACCCTGATTATCAAACGAGGTTGGTGAAAAAGGGCTATGGGCTGTATAAAGATATGCATGTGCACGAACAGCTTGTGCCGGATGACCCAATTGGGTTTATCGATGTCCCATTCGAACACTACCCGTATCTAGACAGAAAAGAGTACTTTCACAAAGTATACCGTTATATCAGGTTTGAGGCTGGGAAACTGGCAGAAAAGGAAAAGCCGCCGTCTGCTTTTATCTATCTTTTAATAAGGCCTCCAGCGCGTTTCCTAAGTATTCTTTTTAGATTAAAAGGTATTCTTGATGGGTGGAGGGGGTTGGTGCTTGCCTTCTTTGCAGCGTATCATGAATTTATGTCCTACCTATATTATTTACATATAAAAAATAAACAGAGTATATTTCCCAAAAAACATGATGTTTAGCCTTGTGTTTTTTTTCTTCAATCTTATTTACCTTATTCGTGCACCTATCACCAATTTGCAGAAACGAAAGATTTTGTGGGCATATTTGGCCATCACCTTGAGAAAAATTTTAATTCAGCTCCATCTTCAGAAGGACTCTCACAAAATAAATTTTCTAAATTTCTCCATTTATCATCCCTATGCTTACAGTTACTATAATCTTTTCGGTGAAATATTTTTACAAAATATGTACTTTTTCAAAACCGAAAAAAAAATCCCCTTGATTCTTGATTGTGGGGCTAATATTGGCCTTGCGATGTTTTATTTTAAGTACCTTTACCCAAAAGCACATATAAAGTGTTTTGAACCTAACCCAGAAGCCCTTGAATTATTGAAAAAAAATATAAAAGAAAACCATTTGTCCAATATTTTTGTTTACCCTAAAGCTCTTAGTGATGGGATGGAAGAAAAGCGGTTTTATAATCCGTCTGGTATTTTGGCTTGCGCTAGTGCCAGTTTTTTTATCAGTAAAATACATAAAGGTAATTTCTCTGAGAAGAAGGTAAAAACAGATAAGTTATCAAAATATATAAATGAGGAGATTGATTTTCTTAAAGTAGATGTGGAAGGTGCAGAGAGTCAGGTCTTCAAGGATCTGGATATTTCCGGCAAGATAAAATATATTAGTCAGGCGGTTGTAGAATTCCATTTAAATTATTTTGAAAAGGAAATCGATTTGTCCAAGCTCTTGGGAGTTTTAGAGAAAAACAAATTAGCCTACCATCTCCACGCAATTGCCGTACCCCTGTATCAGCCTGACAAGATTCAGGACTTAATGATTTATGCTAGGAAAAATAAAACAGCATGAAATTTCTATTTGCTTATGGATATACCGCAGGCACTACACCTTACTACTATGAGCGAATTCTAAAAAGGGAAGTCAATCTTATTACTTGTGGTCCTTCCACAGATCCTCAAAAAAAACAGGACATCCCCTGTTCTCCAAATGCAGATATACTGCCGATAATTAAAAAAACAGAACCTAACTATCTTTTGCTTTTTCCTGAAGGAAAGTCTTTCTTTCTGCCTAAAAATATCGAAAAAGTAACTATACCAAAAATTCTTCTACTTAGCGACACATTTTTAAATTATTATTGGCAAAAATATTACGCAAATCTTTTTGATGTAGTTTTCTTAGCACAAAAAAAATATTTTTATCGAATCAAAGAAAATGGCGTTTGTGCCTGGTGGTTGCCGCATGCATGCGAACCAGAAATACATAAGGACTTTCATCTGCCAAGAACGATTGATATTAGCTTTGTAGGATCAATTGACGCATGGCAGAATCCTAAACGGTCTTTTTATCTAGAAGCTTTTAAAAAGCATTTTGATACGAAAGTATATACTAACCTCTACTTTGAAGAAATGGCAAGAATCTACAGTCAATCAAAAATCGTAATTAACATTAGCGCAGATCAAGACCAAAATATGCGTTTTTTTGAAACAATGAGCTGTGGTGCGTTTCTTCTCACCGATTATATTCCTTCCAAAAACTTAAATAACCTCTTTATCCCAGGAACACACTTTGCCTTTTATCATTCCTTACCAGAGGCAATTAAACTGGCAAATTTTTATTTAAGCCACTCAAAAGAAAGAAAGAAAGTGGCAAAAAGAGGACAAGAGGAAACTCTTAAACACCACACCTATCAAAATCGCGTACAGTTTATGCTGCAGACTATTACCTCCCGATCGTATCCCTCGTTTGTTTCAAAGGACCCCTCGGAGGATTTACGAAAAAGCTACCTTTATCTCAATCACCCGTCATTTAAACCTTCAAGGTTTAAGAAAGAAGACTCATTTTCTTTATCCAAAATTGTGAGTAAATTACCCTATAACCAAAGGAGAATAGTAGTAAGTGTATTGACGAAAATAAACATACACAAATTAAAAAAAATAACAATTTGGTTTTACTACCAACTCTTTTTGCAACTTAACAAAACAAGCCTTAACAAGAATATAGGAAACTAAGCCGTGTACATATCAATCGTCTTTCCCAATTGGAATAGGGCAAGTGCCACCATGCGCTATTTGGCCTCAGTTCATAGATCTAATATTGCCAAAAATAAGTTGGAAATCATTATGGTTGACAACAACTCCACCGATAACTCAATTAATGTTGTTAAGAAAAACTACCCCAGCGTAAAAATTATTAAATTAAATAAAAATTATGGACCTTCGTATGCACGTAACCAAGGTATAAAGCGTGCACAGGGGGAAATAATTTTTTGTACTGACAACGATTTGATTTTAGAACCTAACACGTTAAATATATTATCTAAGGAGTTACACAAAAACAGCAATACAGGCATCGTCGGAGCAAAAGTGGTATCAATAGAAGATAAACAAACGATAGTTACCTGCGGATATGAATTCAATAGATGGTTGGCAGTAGAGAACGGTTTAAAAAACTGCCATTTTAGGAAGGAGGCGGATTGGATTGCGGGTTGCTGCATGATGTTTAGAAAAAGATTAATTGATGAAATTGGGTTGTTTGATGAGGCATTCACTTTTTTTGGCGAGGATGCGGATTTTGGCCTTCGTGCCAGAAAAGCAGGCTATGGTGTAGTCAGCCTTCCTAACGCAATAGTCTATCATCCAACAGCCAAAAAGAAGCAGCTTAATCCTTCGCGCTATGCAAATTACTATGCATCAAAATTTCGCCTTATAAGGAAACATACTTCTTCTGTACAACAACTGGTTTCTATCGGGATGCATCTAACAGTACTGAGCCTTATTCGTTACCTAATAGGAAAACCTGAATATTGGAGATTGAAATGGCAAGCACTAAAAAAAGTAATAAAAAACAATTAAAAGTAAAAAAATCAAAAGAGCTGCCGACAGTGTCTCTTCTGTTTATAAATTACAACGGAGAGAAATACTTGAAAAGATGCTTTGGTACGCTTTTTCAGACAAAGTACCCGCAGGAATTATTAGAGGTAATTTTTGTTGATAGTGATTCTACTGATGGCAGTGTTTCTCTCGTGCGAAAAAAATTCCCACAAATAAGAATAGTTGAAGGAGTTAATGATGGGTACGGATCCGGTGCAAATCGCGGCTTTTCCCAAAGCAGAGGAGAATTAGTTGGAGTGATGAATGTTGATCTGGAGTTTACTAAAAACTGGCTGAAACCCTTAGTAGAAATGTTGCAGTCTTCTCCGAAAGTGGGAATAACGGCACCTGTTCTTATTCCTCTTAAAGATTACCCACCTCCGAAAACTATGGAGATTTGTGGTTTTACACCTTACGGCTTTGCTTACTCACATAAAATCAGGTATCAAAAAAAGCCGATAGAGTCGGTATGGATTATGGGCGCGGTGATGCTTATAAAAAGGAAAGTTTTTGAGAAAATTAAAGGCTTTGATCCACTCATATATCTATATTATGAAGATTTTGATTTATGTTATCGTTTATATCTATTGGGTTTCTCCTCTGTTTTAGTGCCTGAAAGTATAGTAAAACACAAGCAATCGGGTCTTGTCGATCCTAATATTGTGCCAACTCGCAAGATAATTTTAGGTACTCAAAACAATACAATGGTTATGTTGAAAAACTTTTCCGGGGTGACGCTTTTTTTCTTTTTCCCGATATACTTGCTTATTAAAATAGGAGATATTATCACCGATATTATCCATTATGAACATTTAGTTTGGGCGGGCGCCAAAGTTAAAGGGTTTTTTTTGGCTTTAAGGTTGTTACCGCAAATTCTTTCTGAAAGAAGGAAAATCCAAAATAAACGAATTGTGAGCGATTGGGAAATATTTAAATATAATCCGCCTGTTCCCTTTTGTGAAACTGTAAGAACCAAAATCTTAGGAAGAAGAGACATAGGAAAATGAGAATAGGAATAGTTTCTCATATCGCAAACGCTAAATCGGGGGCGAGAGCCCCCATGGAATTGGCTAAGGCCTTGGCTCATCACGGAGAAGACGTTTTCTTTTACGCTACAACTTGTGGGTATGACCATGAGTCAGTTAAAAACCTAAAAGATCAAGGAGTAAAAGTTCGTCTCATAGAATCTGAAGACTATTTATTTATAGGAAAATTCCGATCGGTCTTTCGTCTTAAAAACCAACTTCTCAAAGACTGCTCTGAGATTTTATCACTTCACTGTACACCCCCTTTTTTTCTGGGTAGTATGTTAAGCCGAATTCCGACCATATTGACCTACCATGGGACGCAATTTGGAGTACTAAGAGAAAGACTCCTGCCATACTCACCGCTTATTGTGCTTTTTCTTCCTCTTGAGCTTTTTTTGAATTTTGTTATCTGGACTCGAAACGCTATCTATATGTGGGGAGCGAATAGGGTTATTGCGATAAGTCGCTACACGAAGAATGAAGCAAGGAATCTCTATAAAAAATCATCAAAAGTTGTCTACTGGGGAGCAAAGCCTGGACATTTTGCAATTCCTAAGTCTCAAGGCAAGAGTCAGGGCAAGATTTGTCAGCTTTTAACCGTTAGTAGATTTACTCCATATAAAAATTTTCATCTGTTGCTGGAGATTTTTAAGAATCTTGAAAAATCCACCAAAATCCCATTGAGATTTACGATCGCTGGTTCTTTGGGGTCAGCAAAGTATCTTGAGTATTTGAAATCGATAGCACCACAGAACGTTTCCTTTCAAGTGAACAGGACAGATGAGGAGCTCTCTTTGCTATATCAACAGAGCGACATTTATGTGACGGCAGACACCTATCTTTTTTTTGGTATGCCTGTTCTTGAGGCTGCGAGCTTCGGCGTACCAGTTGTCGCCTACAATTTCGGGGCGGCTTCCGAACTTATAGACAATGGAAAAACAGGTTTCGTGGTCTCCACAAAGATCGGGTTCGAGAAGGTGTTACGACAGCTTGTAGAGAATAAAGACAGACGAGAAAAAATGAGTCGCCTCGCTCAGGAGAAGGCGCAACAGGATTTCACTTGGGAGAAAACGGCCATACAATACCTGGAAATATTCAAAAAGCATTATAAAAAGTTGTCTTTATGAATAAGAAAGACAAAGAAAAAATTTCATTTATCGTACTTGAGAATGGCCATGTCTTAGGAGAAGGTGAGGGTGGAGGAGACATCGTCTTTAAGCAATTGTTTCGTTTCCTTCCTGAAAAGTTTGAGATTAAGGTCGTTCTTCCACCTATTGCCCGAACTCACTGGGAGAAAATTGCAGACCATCCTTCGATTCTTTTTCTTCCGGATGACTTCTTTCCCGAGAGCACCAATTACTTCAAAATCGGAATAAACTATCTATGGCGTTCCTATAAATGCTTTCGGCTCCTTAATGGAATAAAGAGCAAACATAAAATATTCCTTTACTCATCAACCGAAACCATCTCAGATGTCCTACCAGCTTTTTTTTGCAAGGTAATCAAACCCCGTCAATACTTTTGGATAGTCCATTGCCACCATATTGTCCCTTCACCGTTTCAGAGAAGCGGCGGTTTTCTTCATAATGTTGTTTCGTATTTTCTCTATCAATTGTCCCTCCTTTGTATTCGTTCTGCTGATCTTATACTTGCCGTTAATGAGAAGGAAGCGGGAAAATTGCGTAGGTTGAAATTCTCAAATCGGAAAGTCGAGGTATCCCCCCCGGGAATTAATATTGAGGAAATACAGGGACTCTCACACGTTGGCAAAAAGAGAAAAGATTTTTCCGCAATCTTTGTCGGTCGCCTGCATCCAGTAAAAGGCGTATTCGATCTGCCTGAAATATGGCAGAAAGTCATAGCTGTCTTTCCTAAGGCCAAAATTGCAATTGTTGGTAAGACTTCACCGCAGTCAAAGAAAAAATTAGATAACTTGTTTCGAGAGGAGGAAGTACCTAAAGAAAGGTACAGAATCTTTGATTTTGTCCCTGAACGAAAAAAATATACATTATTGAGTCAAAGCAAGATGTTTCTTTTTCTTGACCACGAAGCCGGTTGGGGAATAGCACCAGCTGAAGCGATGGCTTTGGGTTTGCCAGTGGTAGGCTATGACATTGGGATCTTAGGAAACGTGTTTAAAAAGGGCTATCTTAAGACACTTCCTTTTAATAAAATTAAATTCGCCGATCAGGTTATCCGATTGCTGAAGGACCCAAATCTTTACAGAAAGCTTCATAACGGGGCTGTAGAACAGGCAAAAGAACTAGATGTGAGGAAAGTAGGGAAAAAATTTGCTGACCTCCTAGACCAAGCTGCCCAAAAAGAATAATGATGCAGTTTAATCTCTTCGAGCAAAGATAAGATCGTCCCAGGCAGAGTTTGGAATCTCAATGATAAACTTAAAGGTTTTGAGAGTTTCCGTAATTTCTGATTTTTTATGTGCGCTACTTGGGTGAATTTCCATAACGATGTATCTTGCCTTGACGAAATACTGCATTTGGGGTGATGAGAAGAGTGAGAATTCTTCACCTTCGATGTCCATCTTCAGAAGATCAACAGACGTAATCTTATGTTTCTTGAAGAGTTGTTTTGGGGTAATAAGTTTAACCTGACGGGTAGAGACAACGGTCTTTCCTAAGAGAGAAGGGTCGATAAGGCTGTGACTCACAGAGTCTTGTGTGACATACAGTGTCGCATTCCCGCTATGATCTGATATGGCAGCCTGTTCAATGGTAAGGCGACCTAATCTCTTGAGTAACGTGTTTTTATTCAACGCCATATTTTCTCTGCACACCTTGATATTTTCTGCCAATGGCTCGACACATACAGCTGTGTCTATGGCTACTCGCGCATTCAAAAGCCCCAGGAGAAAATATCCTTTATGTGAACCAAGATCGAGGACAGTCTTAAGTGTACGTTCTTTGAGGAGCTTTGAATAGGAACTATTGATGAGACATTCCCGTATCACCATCCGATCAAGAGTATTCGGTGAAAAGTGTACTTGGACTCCGTTTCTCAGAGTATATACGTTCGAAGTTGGATAGAGTCCAAGAGTAATTCGTATCGAGTCTAAGAGGGTTGAAGTGGAGGCTTTTCGAAATTCATTGATTACGGTTCGGATAATACTTATTATTTTATCCAGAGATGTCATAATTTTTACAATAAGACTCTTTAGAAAATATAGCAAACTTTTTGTTCTCTATAGTTTGCCGATATTGCATTTGCAAGCGGATATAGTAAACTTTACAAAACGTTAGTCTGAGGGGAGATATAAATGGAGATTAAAACCGCCAGAAAAGCTGGCCTTCCGGCAATTACCTTCGCTGTCGTGACTTTAAACGAAGAAAAAAGAATTCGGAAGTGTTTATCTGCTATTTATCTGCAAGATTATCCTAAAAATAAAATGGAAGTTATTATTATGGATGGCGGCTCAACAGATAAGACGCTTGTAATTGCAAAAGAGTTTAAGGCAACAGTCTATTTTAATAAAGAAAAACTGGCAGAGCCAGGAATGGCACTAGCATATAAAAAGGCACGGGGAGATTATATGGTGTTTATGGCAGCAGACAATATTATTTTCGACAACTCTTGGACAAGAAAGATGGTTCAGCCATTTCTTGATGACCCAGTGAATATTGTTGCATCATATTGTCGTGTTGTTCATCCTCCGAGTGACAACATCTGGAATAAGTACATAAATGAAGACGCAGAGCCCTTTAGCGCTTTTGTTTTTGAGGATACATCTCATCCGGAAAAGTTTCGGAAAGCATATTCAGTAACAAAAGAAACAGACGATTATGTAGTGTATAACTTCACGCTGGGTAATTTTCCTTTAATTGCCCTTGCGCAATGCTTTGTACTTAAAACGAGGTTAAAGCGAAAACGAGAGTCAAAGTTTGACGATATTTTACCACTCATTGAAGTGATTAAAAACAAGCGAGAAATGGCATACGTAAAAAACACTGGTATTTATCACTTGTCTGTGAAAGATTTTTCAAATCTTTGCCAGAAGCTTAAGAGGAGAGTATATAATTCAATTAGCACAGGATCCTATGCAGCGCGTGATGAGTATGTCTCTTTCAAAAGAAAGGTAAGACGTTATCTATTTTTGTTATACAGTCTTTCAGTCCTGTTTCCTTTCATTGATGGAGTTAAGATGTCGCTAAAAAAAAGAGAGCCTTATGCGTTAATCCATCCAATAGTGTCGCTTATAATCGCTTATTACATATTCCTTAACTTTATGAAAATAAAAGTATGGCGAAAATAAAAGTAGGTCTCATCGGCTATGGCTACTGGGGACCAAATATTGCCCGGATAATTAATGAATTGGACAAAGTTGAGTTGATGTATTGTGCGGATATAGTCAATACGGCTCTTAGCCAGGCAAAGCGGAAATATCCCCAGCTGAAGATTACAAACAACTATCACGAAATCTTGAAAGACAATAAAGTGTCAGCAGTATTTATCGTCACGCCGATTGTGACCCATTATCAGATTGCCCGCGATTGTCTGCGGGCAAAAAAACACGTGTTTTGCGAAAAACCCTTAACGTTAACAGCCAAAGAAGCTCGCGACTTAGTTCAGCTTGCGAAAAAAAATAAGGTAATACTGGCAGTTGGGCATGTATTCCTGTTTAACCCGGTAGTTCGCTATATTAAAAAAATTATTGATGATGGTACTTTAGGGGAAATTAGATATCTTCATTTCCAAAGGAGAAATTTGGGTATCTTCCTGAAAGATGTGAATGTAATGGCGGATTTGATTCCCCACGATATTTCAATGTTGCTTTATTTTGTCAAACAAAAACCGATATCTGTAATGGCAATCGGAGAATCTTATTTAAGAAATGGTGTTGACGATGTAGTATCGGCAACCATTAAGTTTGAAGATCACATTATGGCAAATATGATATTGAGCTGGATAGATCCAGTGAAAATTCGGGATATAACAATTGTCGGAAATAAGAAAATGCTTTTATTTGACGATACGCGTCCTGATAATAAGATTAAAATCTTTGATAAAAATGCCACTATTATTAAAGATACGCGTGGGGTAACGTTTGGCGAGTATCAGATTGCGTTGCATGCTGGAGATGTCTACGTACCTGCTATTGGGAATAAAGAACCATTAAAAGAAGAGATTAAACACTTTATCGAGTGCATTGCTAAAAATAAAAAACCGCTCAATGACGGAGCGAATGGACTTGAAGTAGTCCAACTGCTTGAACGATTACAAAAGTCTCTTGTCAGTCATTCAATGGAAACAATCCGATGAAGATTATTACTGTTATCGAGCCTAAAAAAACAATACGAGAAGTTAAGGTTGGTAATAATGTTAAGATCTACGATTTTGTTAATCTGTACGAGTGTGAAATAGGGGATGAAACTCGCGTGGGGACTTTTGTTGAGATTCAGCGAGGAGTAAAGGTGGGCAAAAGAGTAAAAATACAGTCGCATACCTTTATTTGCGAAGGAGTGATAATAGAAGATGAAGCGTTTATTGGACATCAAGTTGTTTTTATCAACGATAAGTACCCATGCTCCATGACTCGTTTTGAAGAGTTGAAAAAAAAGAAAGATTGGGTTCTTCAAAAAACAGTTATAGAAAAGGGTGCTTCTATTGGATCAAATGCAACAATACTTGGCGGGATTACAATAGGAGAATATGCTCTTGTAGGTGCAGGGAGTGTTGTTACAAAAAACGTTCCTGCTTATACTATTGTTGCCGGTAATCCTGCAAAAGTTCTTCGTAAAATAAAGATGGTCTAAAATGAGAAAATACTAAAACAAGGTGATTCCTGCCTTGATACACCCTTTCAATGATTAATAACATCAGTAACATCAATGAGTGTTGCGCTTTGATGAGTGTCGGTTTTGACATAATAGATCTTATCTTCTAGACGTGGGTAACTGGTACCAAAGTAGGCGTTAAAGATAAGGCGGAAAGTGTTGACGGGAGTTATGCTATCAGATAGAGTGGCGCTGTCTAGTTCTGGAGCATAGTAAGCATTGAGTATTCCTGTACGTATACCAAGGGCTTTTTTCTCTTGAGGAGGAAGCGTACTAAACTCATCGAATAAATAAGGTCCCTCATCGGCCTGCAGTATGATAATGGGCGGATTTTTTGAGTTTAGGAGTATCTCTTCGACAATTTTTTTGATCTGACCATTTATGTAAGCAAGATAGTCAAGATAATTTCCTTTTTCTTCCCTCTGTTTTAGCTGTTTTTGTGTAAGGGGATTGCCATCTTTATCGAAAAAGTAGGGAGGGTGAGGGGCAAGTATGTGTGCGAATACGAACTTCGGCTGCTTTGTAAAAGGGAGTTTACCAATATGATCAAGAGTCTTTTGAATATTATTTCTATAAAATTTATTTAATAGATGATTTTCTAATGAAGGATAGAAGATGCTAGATTCAAATACTGCAAAAGTGAACTGATCGATAGACAGCCCATAATTGATGGTTATGTCGGCATATTTATTGAGCCGTGTTGATTCCCAGTTGGAACTAAAGTGAATATATGTATAACCGTTCTTTTTAAGTATCTGCTGTAATTTGTTGTTTTGTAATAATTCGTTAACCTTTCTACTTGAAGATCCGGACATACTGATCTCTGGCATATCGGTCAAAAGTTGCATATTCAAAGAAGAGACGAGTGAGAAACGCGTCCGTGAGTAATTAGTATGGCTAGATGATGCTACAAAAAATCCTTTACTTTTTAAAAAACTGATGAAGTCACTGTTATCATAGTCAAATTTTTCTTTCAGTGTTTCTTCGCCTGCGTACCTGTCAAATATAAGATAATATATGTCAGGATACGTTTCTTCTCTTGAGAATACTACCGTAGGATTACTTTCCTGTTTTACTGTTTTTAAGCTAGTAGCTTGAAAGAGAAATATATTTAGAATAAGTGGAATGGTAAGCAAAAGTGAGATAAGATTGGCAACATAAGTTAGTGTTCCCTGTCGTATTGTGATTTTTCTATGCAAAAGGTACAGCATAACAAGAGGTAGAATAAGCACAGAGCCTTGGACGATTCTTGTTAACAGTTCTCTATACGGTGAAATAAAATGTCTAATGTTAAAAGTTGAGACAAAGGAGGAGGCTAAATTGACAAGGGTTATACTAAAGTGGTTATAGGAAAGAATGATGACTATTGAAATTGAGGTTATAAGAGCTGCCTTTTCTTTGTTTTTAATGAAATAATTTATTATAAAGTAGAGAATTAGTGTACAGATTATGGCTGCCGTAATTGGCAGCCATAGAAGAGTGAGGGTAAGTCGTTCCTTATTGTAATTGTAAAGAAAAAGTGTAGGGTAGATCGCAAATAGTAAAGGGTGGAAAATAATTTTTTTCAGCGTATATTTCGGGAATAGAGGAGATTTCATTTATTTCGTTTTTCCATAACATATATAGTTCGCAGCGATGTGGGAATTGGAACCTTGTCTCGTATTGAGAAATATACTAAAAATTCTTTTTCGAAATTTCCTTGAGTATAGGTATTAAATATATCATCTCTTGTTGTTAGCAATTTTTGTACTTGTGAGTCTTCTTTTTGAATAAATTCAATAATTAGCGATCTGCCTGCTTGGCTAAAAAAGCGGGCGATATTAGCAAAAGGGAGATTGTGGGTAATAGCAAGATGGTGAAGGAGTGCTAATGCAAGAATAGTATCAGCAGGACCTCGCTCGATTAAGGACCGTTGCTCTTGATTATTCCACCCCATTGAAGCCGAAGGGTTGGTTATATCAATAACAAGTGGCAGTATATTTTTCTCACCAACTTTCTTGTTATCAAGATAACAAGTTTCTACCACTGTATGGTCGTTATCAATAGCAATCGTTAGTATATTTTTTTGAGCTGCTACTTTACTATAAATTCCTATATTTGCGCCGAGATCCCAGACTATTTTCGGTTTTAACAAATTAAGGAAACGAGAAACAATATGTTTCTTGGCGATTACCCCTTTTTTTGGATAATTTGTTTTATTGTAATAATCGTTCCATGGTGAGCGACGAGAAGGAAGGGAGAGTTTTTCTATATTGTTTTCAAGGTTATCAATTAGTCCTTTTAAACCAATCTTACTTACCGAAGGAGGATTTTTTAAGAATCTGTGCCTTGTTAGATGTTTTTGAGCAAGTGAGTGTAAATGTAGGTGAGCAAAAAGCGATGGCCGCAATTTGGTTTTTAAAGGCAGGAGCGAGCTAGTAAGGTCCAGGGGGATACCCTCGAGGTAGATTTTTGTTAGTTGATTGAGACGAACATCCTCGCTGCTCATGAGAACAAGCGGAGCAAGGAACTGCTCGCAAAATTGTCTATATGCAACCCAAGGAGTGCCTTCTTTATATTTTTCAAAAGATAGAGTATCGATTAGTAAAGGTTTACCTTTATGAAACTGAATATTGTAGGCACTCGCATCTTTTAAGGTCATACCAGACTCTAATGCAATTTTTTGTATTCTTAAGGTGACAAGCGCCGCGTCTTTCAGTTGACTAAAACACCACTCATACGGGTATGAGATGAAGGGTATATATTCTGGTTGGATCACTTTGTAACAATCCTGCTTAGAGTATCCTTTGATAGAAGTTTCAGTATGGGGAATTAATAGATGTTCTTTAAGAAGGTTATGATAGAGATTACTTTTTATAAAGAGATAGTATGATTCTTTGTAGGAGAGATTTATCTGCCTGTATAAAGTTTTGTCTCTTTGAAATAAAAAACCACTTGGATCATGGATCGAAGAAGAGAGAATATTTTCATTTACCTTCTGCATTTTTAGTTTTTATTAATTTTATAACCAGTGTTTTGATGAAAATAAGCATTTTCTTCCAATAGGTTTTTGTTGTGATTACTGCTGTAAAAAGTATTGTAAGGACAATTTGGAATACATAACTTCCGCTTCCAGGATCAATATAGGCATACGTTTTCGGTGGAAAAACCAAACTTGTGGTAGTAACAATTAATATGCCCTTTAGTATTTGTTTATACATGTTCTTTAGGACAAATACATCGTTTCTCTTGGTTGAATTTACTGCACCATTTAATGAGGTTAGAAAAATATCACATAATAAGGATTAAAATTCTAAATTCCCTTTATCATATCAAGAGATTATCTCACTATCAAATTTGACAACACAATCAGGATATATAGTGAAATAGAGAATCAAGACTTTTCCTCTTCGTCCCAGCGTCGCCTAATTGACTTTCTGACGCGAACATTATGAGTGCCGATACGAAGTTCGCAAAAAGTCTAAAGTTTCAGGTTTTTACTTACTCAAGGCTATATACCACTAGTGGACATAGGTGTCGGTATAGATTTTTATCTCCCAGTCGGAATAGTAATCGGGCTATGTAAAACAACTTTGATCGTAAAGGCATGGTTGGCCATCCAGACGAGTCTTTAGAATATTAAAGGCTAATATTAGAGTAAATCACTTTAACAATTTCAGACTGATTAATAGTGCAATTTAATGTTCTTTCTTTTTTATAATAGAGGGCATTATCCAATTGCTGTCTTGAGATTTTTCGTGGAATTTAACTTCCGCAATTTTATTATTAATTTTTTTGGTATTTTATTAAACGTAATCTATAATAACAATTTTATATTAGATTGATAATGAGGAAGATTCAGTATTGACGGCATTTGAAAGTATCTATAGAATTAGGCAAAATAATGATCAATATTGGTTTATTAGCTTATGGTGAGACAGCACAGTATGCACTTAAATCTTTATTAAGAAAATTTAAAGTTGATTGGATTATAATACCTCCAAAGAATTCTAATAACCTACCTAAACCTTTACCGGTTAAAATTTTAGCAAATAAAACTGATATAAAAGTAATTCGCACTAATACAGAGGAGGATATTCTCAAAGCTATAAAAGAGACGAGACCTTCAGTAGTAGTCATTTCTTCTTATAATAAAATACTTTCACATAAGATTCTTACTTTAAGTAAATTTATTAATGTCCATCACGGAAATCTGCCGCGATACAAAGGAAGAGCAAATATTAATTGGGCAATAATAAATGGGAGAAAGAAAATAGGTTTAATCATACATGAGGCGATTTCCAAATTAGATTCGGGAAATATATATGCTCAATACAGCATTCCTATAACAAAAAAGGATACAGTTAAAACCGTTTATGACAAATTTAATAGAATAATAGAAAAAAAATTAGCCACAGTTGTTCAGAAAGTAATAAAAGGTTATAAAGGACAGCCACAAAAGGGTATTTCAACTTATTGTTGTGGGAGACTACCGGAAGATGGATATATAGATTGGTCATGGACAAGCCAGCGGATTTACAATTTTATCCGTGCGCTTACTAAACCTTATCCTGGTGCGTTTACTTATCTTGATGATAAAAAAATAATAATTTGGGAGGCAGAAATTCCTGGGAAACCACGAGTATACGAAGGTAGAATTCCTGGAAGAATAAGCATGATTCACAAAGATTATGGAGTAGAAGTATTAACTGGTGATTCGTCAATTATTATTAAAAATATTAACTTTAAAGGAAAAGATATTAATGCTTCGAAATTAATCAAATTAGTTAAAAAAACATTAGGGATAAATTTAGTTTTACTGTATGAACAGATAGTTAGCCTAAAAAAACTTATTAAAACTCCGTGAATATCAAGTTTGTAAATTTGTCTAGACAAAATAACCAGTTAAAGGCGAGATTATTCCCAATGATAAAAAGAAGTATTAGCGAGGCTGATTTTATCATGGGGCAAACATTGGTAAATTTTGAAAAAAGATTTGCCAAGTATTGCAATAAGAAATATGCAATTGGGGTCAATTCAGGTACAGATGCGCTAAAGCTTGCACTAATGGCTTATGGGTTTGGGCAGGGGGATGAGGTTATTACAGTTCCTAATGGATATTTTTCTACAGCAATGGTTATATCTCAGATAGGAGCAAGGGCAGTATTTGTTGATATTGACCCACAAACATTATTAATTGATATTAACAACATTGAGAAAGCTATTACGAAAAAAACTCGAGCTATAATACCCGTGCATTTGTGTGGTCAACCTGTTGATATGGCTCCCATTATTGAACTTTCAAAGCAATATAAATTAGTTGTTATTGAGGATGCATGTCAAGCGCATGGTGCTTATTATAATGGGGAAAAAGTGCCTTATGGTGAGACTGGTGCTTTTAGTTTTTATCCTAGTAAGAATTTAGGTTGTTTTGGTGATGGTGGTGCATTAGTAACAAATGATTTCGCAGTTTACAAAAAAGTTCTCTATTTAAGAAATGATGGTTCTTACAAAAAGAATATCCATAATACTTTTGGCTTAAAAAGTCGACTTGATACACTTCAAGCAGCAATATTAAATACAAAACTTTCATATTTAGATAATTGGAATGAAAAAAGAAGAGAGCATGCTCAACAATACACAAAATTGTTATCGGATATAAAAGAGATTAAATTACCTAAAGAATTACCTAACAGAAGGCATGTTTATCACTTGTATGTAATTCAATATCATAAGCGGGATGGACTTCAAAATTATTTAAGGAAAGCAGGTGTGGAGACAGGAATCCACTATCCTATACCGATACATTTGCAAGGGGCTTATAAAAAAGAAAATTATCATAAAGGCGATTTTCCAATTACAGAAGCTAAATCTAAGGTAATTTTGTCTTTACCAATGTTTCCTGAGTTAACTAAAAAGGAAATTATTTTTATAACTAATAAAATTAGGGAGTTTGTTACTATAAATCATTAATTTCGTTATAATTTGAAAAATGCCTATAAAAATTACAAAAATTAAGCCTGAGTTTGTCGAAAATAGAGGTTTTATTGCAAGGATAATAGATCAAGAGAAGCTGAAAATTAAAGCTATATTGTACATAGAAAGCAAAGCTGGATCAATTAGAGGAAATCATTATCATAAAACTGAATATCATTACGTTTATTGTTTGAGTGGAAAGTTCAAGTATTCGGAAAGAAATATACAAAGTCACAATTCTCATATTGAATCAAGAATAATTAAGCCGGGTAATCTGGTGCTTACTCATCCGATGGTTGTACACGCTATGGAGTTTATAGAGGATTCTGTATTTATGGCTTTTACAACTAAGAATAGAGAACAAATTCAATATGAAAAAGATACTGTTAGGTTAAAAATTACAAAAAATGATAAAGAATCAGGTTAAAAGAATTTCATGTTGTCGTATCTGTAATAATAGTAAGCTTAAAAAAATTATTTCACTGGGCTCAACGCCGCTAGCAAATGCCTTTTTAAAAAGGCAGCAGCTTCATATAAAGGAATCGTCTTTTCCTTTAAAAGTTTATTTTTGCCCTGAGTGTTATTTATTACAACTTGGCCATGTCGTATCTGGTAAATTAATGTTTACAAATTATCTTTATAAGTCATCAACATCACCAGTATTTATTAAACATTTTGAAAACTATGCTTGTGATGTTAGTAAGAAATTTAAATTAAATCAGAATTCACTAGTTGTTGATATAGGAAGTAATGATGGAATACTGTTAAAACCATTTAAAAAACTAGGTGTAGGAGTATTAGGGGTAGACCCGGCAATAGAGATATCTAGACAAGCCACAAAAGACGGATTAGAAACTATACCGGCATTTTTTAATCACAAGTTAGCAGAAGGAATACGAAAGAAGTATGGATGTGCTGATGTAATTACTGCCAATAATGTCTTTGCGCATGTTAATGATGTTGAAGAGTTGATAAAGGCTGTGAAATCCCTGCTTAAGAAGGATGGAATATTTGTTATAGAAGTACCTTACTTGGTAGATTTTTTGCAAAAAAGACTCTTTGATACGATTTACCATGAGCATCTTTCGTATTTTTCTATTAGCCCGCTTAAGGTCCTATTTAACATGTTTCAGATGAGTATTTTTGATGTTAGGCGAGTTGATTCCCATGGTGGTTCGATTAGAGTATTTATTAAAAATATGGATTCAAAACAACGAATTAAAAAGAGCGTTAATAATCTTATAAAATTAGAGAGAAAACTAAAGCTGGACAAGCTGGAAACTTATATTGAATTTGCACATAAAATTGAAGAGAATAAACAGAGGCTTATTTTATTATTAAAAAAAATAAAAGCAGATAAAAAGACTATTGTCGGCTATGGTGCAGCTGCGAAGGCAAATACCTTGTTGAATTATTTTAATATTGATCAAAATACACTTGATTATATCGTTGATGATAGTCCTCTGAAACAAAATTTGTATACACCGGGAACTCATATTCCAGTTGTATCATCAAGAAGGTTATTATCAGATAAGCCTGATTACATTTTAATTCTTGCTTGGAATTTTGCTGATTCAATAATTAAAAGGTACTTAAGCTATAAAAAAAGAGGTGGACATTTTATCCTACCGGTTCCAAAACCTCAGATAATATAAATTTGAATAATAATACTGACATTTTTATTGGGGATATCGAAAGAATTGCAGAGTCAATATATCGGCAAGCATCAGTACTAGAGGGTAAAACCTTATTAATAACAGGCGGTTCTGGTTTCCTAGGAAGATATATTACAAGTACAATTAGTTTTTTAGATCAAAATTATTTTAAAAGACATTGTCGTATTATTTCTATTGATAATAATATAACTTCTTCAGTTAAAGATAATCTGCCATTCATAAATAATAAGAAATTTACTTTTATTAAGCATAATATCAAAAATCCAATTAATTTGAGCTGTAAAATTGATTATATAATTCATGCAGCAGGTATCGCTTCACCAATTTATTATCATAAATATCAACTTGAAACTATAGAAGTTGCTGTAATAGGTACAAAAAATATTCTTGATCTATCAAGAAGTAAGAAGGTTAAAAGCTTACTTTTTTTTAGTTCTAGTGAAATTTACGGTGATCCTCCAGCGGATTGTATTCCCACTAAAGAAACATATAAAGGAAATGTTTCTAGTATAGGCCCAAGGTCTTGCTATGATGAGTCAAAAAGATTAGGTGAGTCATTATGTTTAGCTTACTTTAATAAATATAGAGTGCCTGTAAAAATTACACGTCCGTTTAATATATACGGTCCTGGAATGAAATTTGATGATTATAGAGTAATACCTTCATTTATTTATTCTGCTTTGAAAAAAAGAAATCTGATAGTTCATGCAAAAGGAGTTCAAACAAGATCCTTCTGTTATATTTCTGATGCAACTATTGGATTTTTTCAAATATTATTCTCTAATAAAAAATTTAACGTATTTAATATTGGTAACGAACATGATGAAATTTCAATAAGTCGCTTAGCAAAATATATTAACCAAATTTTCAATAATAAACTTACTATCAGATCTATAAAATACCCAAAAGACTATCCACAAGATGAACCACAGAGAAGGTGTCCAGATTTAACTAAAGCTAGAGTACAACTAGGTTATGATCCGGTTATTGATTTAGAAACAGGACTCAGACGAACAATTGAGTGGTGCATAAATAATTGGAATTTGAAGAAATAAAGAGTTGTATAGTAGTTATTTTATTGGGAATTGGGAATAAAGAAAGAATAGATTTTTTGAAAATGGATATCGAGGGAGTGGAGGATTCTGTTATACGTGAATTATTTCAAACTGGAAAATTAAATATTATAAGAGAGTGCGTTGTGGAATACCATCATCACATTGAGCCAAAAGAGGATTCCTTAAGCCAAACTTTAAGGATTTTTGAGGATAGTCATTTTGGTTACCAAATTTATAGTCATTGGGAACACCTTTTTCAAAAGGAAAATTTCAAGACGTACTTGTCTATACATATCAAAAATAGATCTACTCTTTATGATAGCTGGAAACAAGATTGCTGAAATCTTTATAGCAATTTTCCCAGGAGATTTTTTTTGCCCAATTGTAGCCAGTTTGCGAAAGTTTGGTCCATAAAGCTTCATTTTTAAGAAGCCTTAGGCTGGTTTTAGCAAGTGCTTGGGGATTAGCTGGAGCAAGTAGGCCAGTTTCTCCATTTTTAATTGAATCACGGAGTCCGGGGGCATTATAGGCAACTGGTACGCAGCCTAGCGCGTTTGCTTCGGTGGCTACTAACCCCCAACCTTCTCTGACTGAAGGTATTAGGATAACTTTGGCTTTTTTCAATAAATTGATTTTGGTCTTTTGGGTAATGAAACCCTTGAGATCGATACTTTTCCCTAGGCTGAGTTCTTTGATTAGTTTTTTAAGAGAGTTGATAAACCTCAGACTTCCTTTACCTATTATGGAGAGTTTAGCAGTGGGAAATTCACTCTTAATTATCTCAAATGCCCTAATGGCGTCTTGTGGTCCTTTTGCGGCAATTAAGCGGCCAATAAAAAGAATTAAATCTTTTTTGCTGGTAGTAATTATTTGAGGTTTAAAGTCAAGACCTTCTCTTACGACTTTGATGTTTGTGAAGCCAAATTTTATCAAGTCTTTTTTAGTGGATTCGGAGACGGTAATAGTGGACAGTTTGCGATAGGGCCTAAGAAAGAAAGATTCCAAATAATATCCGACGAGATTAATCGGCCAGAAAGTTTGAGAAAACCAATATTCTTTTGCTAGTTGGTGAATCAGAACAACCGTCTTTTTTTTAGCATAAAATATGCTAAAGAAGGGGATTGTATTTATTTCGTCAATTATTAAGTCGAACTCGCGAGTTCTTCTAATATAATATAGGAAAGCAAAAAAACGGCAGGTGACAAGTCCACCGCGCCTGATAACTTTGACACCCCTTATTTTTTCCTGCTTTTTGGCATTTGGAAAGCGGGAGCTAAAGATAGTCACAGGGATTTGATCTTTGACAAAGCGGCTGGCGACTTCAATTGCTACTTTTTCGGCGCCTCCTGAGTCGGGATTTTTAATATCGCGCCAAGAAAGCCATAGAATTTTTTTTAAATGCGAATGTGTGCGAATCCTCTTTCTACTATCCATTATTCGGATAAATTCGCATATTGAGCGAAACATTAAAAATCAGTTTCGACATGCGAATGTACGCAAATGATTATATATCACAAAAAGAGTATTCGGAAGAATTCGTAGCTTTAAATGAAAGCCTTTTGAGGGGAAATTAAAGTTTCGTCTTGTTCTAAGTGGTTGTGAGCGTCTTGATAGTATTTGAGAATGTTCTTGCGATAAAAAATTGCCAAGGTGTCTTGTAAGATCCATTTTATCGTACTCAGG
>Ga0209542_10005079_pt1 | contig 26613 bp, 26 predicted proteins | sample RifCSPhighO2_01_FD_184028 | JGI IMG/M metagenome (GOLD analysis project Ga0209542, IMG submission 184028) | Soil microbial communities from Rifle, Colorado - Rifle CSP2_plank highO2_0.1 (SPAdes) (version 2) | ecosystem: Environmental > Terrestrial > Deep subsurface > Rock core/Sediment ...
TTTCAGACAGGGCAATACGACTTCCTGCCTCGGCGGAGGCGATAATATCTATCGGTTCTATCCCAGCCAAAGTTATCACTTCCAATAAATCCTCAAAATGCGAAATGGCACAAGTTACAAAAAGAGCTTTTATTTCAAGCTTAGTCCCTTTCATACCTTCCGGTCGGCCCAGGATTTCTTTACCGTCAAGTTTAAAAGAAAGAGGAAATACTTTGATTACTTTTTTATTATTCAGATTTAAATTATCTTCACAATCTTGTAGTGCTTTATTTATATCCAAGCCGGTTACCTCGCCATCAGCTTTAGAGATGATTCCTATACCACTACTCACATCTCCGCGTAAAGTTACGCCGCCAATTGAAACAAAAGAGCGCCTGATTTTTATGCCTGAATTTTTTTCAGCTATGGAGATTGCATTTTTAAGCGAAGATACAGTTTCTGAAATATTAACGACATATCCGTGCCGGATGCCTTTTGTTTCGCTTTCTCCCACACCAACAACCCTAGGATTTTTTTCTCCTTTTAGAAATTCTCCCACTACCACTCTGGTGGTGGTGGATCCCATGTCTACTCCTATAGAAATATTTCTGATCATACTTATTCTCTGCTACCTCCATTCTACTACTATGTGTCATTCCTTTCAAATGAAGCATTCCGTGGATAACTAAAAAGCCCAGCAATTGTTCAAAAGTTCTATTGAATTTCTTTAATTCTTTTCTGATTACGTTTTTACATAGGATAATTTCTCCCGCATCTTTATGTAAAGCAAAAGAAAGCACGTTAGTGGCTTTATCTATTTTTCTATATCTTTTATTTAGTTCCCTGGATTTTTTTTCGCTGACGTAGGCAATAGACAAAGAATATCTTTTTCCCAAAATGTCTTGCTTTATTTTCTCAAATTCCATTTTTATCTTATTTTACCAAGCTTACGGAGTTTTTCTATTTCTTTTCTTCGCTCTAAATGTTTTAGAGTACCCTTTTTTACTTTAAGTTTAGACTCTTTTCTCTTGTTATAACGGGAACCTTTTACCTTTTGAATTATATTTGATTCTTGAATTCTACGAGAAAAGCGACGCAATACGCTCGTATTATTTTCGTTTGTATTTTTATTTACTTCAATTACCGTTTTTGCCATACACCATAGATTATCATATGGTTAATATATAGGCAAGTTTGGGTTAAAAAAACACAAAAAGTGCTTTCTTCGGCATACGCAATATTAAATTCATTTACCACATTCAGGTTAGAGTGCGAGCCGTGAGAAAGCACTTTTTGTGTTTTTTGTTGGACTTTTTTATAAAAAAAAGCTAATATTTAAACCATGAAACAGACGGCTGATTATATCACAGAAGAAAAAAGAAAAGCCTTAGAGATTGAATTAAAAGAATTAAAGGGTCCCAAAAGGAAAGAAATTTTGGAGAGTTTGGCCTATGCAAAATCTCTGGGTGATTTATCTGAAAATGCAGAATATCACCAGACCCGTGAGGATCAGGGTAAACTAGAAGAACGTATTCAAAAAATAGAACAAATTTTGCAATCTTCTCAAGTTGTATCCGGTGGCGGGGGTGAAGTGATTGAAATAGGTTCTAAAGTAGTAGTGGTAAAAGACGGAGAAAAAAGGGAAAAAAAATATCAAATTGTAGGTTCCGAAGAAGCTGATATGACACAAGGTAAAATTTCTAATAAATCTCCGTTTGGTCAAGCACTTTTAGGTAGGAAAAAGGGTGATGATATTTCATTTAAAACTCCCAGTGGAGCGGTTAATTATAAAATCATAAATGTGTCTTAACAAATAAATTTCCGCCAGAGGCGGGTCAGCCTTGGGCTGAAAAATATATATATATGTCTTCAATTGATGAAATTAGGGACGCTAAAATAAAGAAACTGAAGCTTTTTAAAAATAAAGGTATTAATCCTTATAAAGCGGAAAGCAAAAGAGAACTTTCTTTAAAGGAAGTAATTGATTCTTTTGACACACTGGAAAAGCCTGCTCGCCGTAGTGGGGAAAAGGAAGAAAAATGGATTGCTGGCCGGATAATGTCTATCCGCGGGCAGGGTGCTATTGTCTTTATAACCTTGAATGATGGCACTGGACTTTTTCAAGCTTTGCTGAAAAAGGATATTTTGGGAAATGAAAAATTTAATTTTTTTAATGAAGCAGTTGATATTGGAGATTTTATAGAAGTTTTAGGCAGTTTTTTTACTACTAAAAGAGGAGAGAAGACCATAGAGGCTAAAAATTGGACTATGCTTTCTAAAAGTTTGCTTCCCTTGCCGGAAAAATGGCATGGTTTGCAGGATATTGAAGAAAGATTTCGAAAAAGATATTTGGATATTTTAATGGATCCCGAAATAAAAGAACTTCTCATAAAGAAAACAAAATTTTGGGATACGGCACGTGCCTTTATGAAAGAGCATGGATTTTTAGAAATTGAAACTCCGACTTTGGAAGTTACCACTGGCGGAGCTGAAGCCACTCCCTTTAAAACATATAATGAAGATTTTAAGTTGTCTCTATTTTTGCGCATTTCAGTCGGGGAACTTTGGCAGAAACGTTTAATGGCAGCAGGCTTTCCAAAAACTTTCGAAATCGGCAGAACTTTTAGAAATGAAGGTACTGACGCCAACCATTTGCAAGAATTTACCAATTTGGAATTTTATTGGGCTTATGCAAATTATAAAGACGGAATGAAATTAGTTGAAGAACTTTATAAAAAAATAGCCATAGATGTTTTTGGCAAAACAGAATTTGAAACGCGCGGCCATAAATTTGATTTAGAGGGTAAATGGAAACATATTGATTATAGGGAAACAGTAAAAAAAGAAACAGGCATAGATATACTTAAAACTACCAAGAAAGAAATAAAAGATAAATTAGAAAAATTAAAAATTGTTTATGATGGCGATACTATAGAACGCTTGGTAGATACTCTTTGGAAATATTGCAGGAAACAAATTTCTGGACCGGTATTTTTAACTGGACATCCGAAACTTGTTTCTCCGCTTTCTAAATCAATGGAGAAAAATCCAGAACTAACAGAAAGATTCCAAATTATTATTGCCGGGGCAGAAGTAGGTAATGGTTTTTCCGAATTAAATGACCCAATTGATCAGACGGAAAGATTTAAAGCGCAACAGGAACTTCTAAAAGCAGGGGATAAAGAAGCGATGATGCCAGACAAAGAATTTGTGGAAATGCTTGAATATGGAATGCCACCGACTTGCGGTTTCGGTTTTGGCGAACTGCTTTTTGCTTTTCTAGCCGACAAGCCTCTCCGCGAGACTCAATTTTTTCCGTTAATGAAGCCTAAGAATTTAGAATAAAGGTTGTGAAAGTTTAATTTTCTTTTATTTTAGAAAATAAAAGACCCACTTAAATGAAGTGGGTCTCTTTCTAGTATAGAAAGGATTGAATTAACTCAAAGATAGAACGTATTTTTCTGCCTCTTCTCCTTTGAGAAACTGTAGCGCTTTTTTGTAAGCACTACATGATAGATTGTATGACACTAATGGTGGTTCAGAATTAAAAGAAAGAACTGCAAAACCAGACATAGCTTTCAATTTAAACATCCCCTTTGGCAATACAGAATGTTTTTTCTGAATTAAAGAAATCAATTCTTTTAAAACTTCTGTAACCTTATTAGGGTAGATGTTGAAGATTGAGTCATTAAATACCCCGATGATTTGAGGCCCGTTCTGAATGGAAAACTTAACAACCTCACCTTCTTCTTCAACTTGAAATATTTGTTCAATAAGAAGATTGAGATTGAGTTCTTTAGAGAGATCTTTTACTATTCTTTCTTTTGGTATCGGTATTCTTTCTAGCGTTTTCAATGTTTTCTCCTTTATTTTATGATTGAAAAAATTATTTTAAATAACATTTATTTCTACATAAAGTATAGCAGATTTCACACAATTTGTCAAATTTTTTATACCGCTTCCTTTTAAAAGTTATCCACAGGTGGCATTTTGCGTTGTGGGAAGTAGTGGTCTACAATGTATATCAAGTGGGAAAAGGTGGGAAATAAGTGGATAAATAATTTTATGCTTATCGGCGAATACATACACACTATAGATGAAAAGAATCGGGTCTCACTGCCGGTAAAATTCCGCAAGGAACTTGGCAAAAAAATTATTATTACGCCGGGATTAGATCAGTGTTTATTTATTTTCACAGCAGGTGAGTGGAAAAAAGTTTCTAAACGGCTTTCTGACTCGGACTCTGATCTTTCTTTTTTAAAAGCTGATAAAAGAAGTTTTAATAGATTTATGTTCGGACGGGCAGTGGAAGTGGAAGTAGATACTATCGGAAGAATTTTAATTCCTGATTTTCTGAAAGATAGAATCAAACTGGCAGGCAAAGTAGCTATCATCGGAGTAGAAAACAGAGTAGAAATTTGGAATGATAAAACATGGTTGCAATACAGAGAGGTAGTGGAAAAACAAGCAGATCAATTGGCAGAAAAGTTATGAGAGAAAGCATACATAAGACAGTTCTTTTAAATGAAACAATAGAAGGTTTGAATTTACAAAATAAATCCATTGTATTGGACGCAACATTCGGCGGTGGAGGACATTCAAAGGCAATTTTAGAAAAGTATCCAAATGTAAAAATAATTGCCCTGGATCAAGACAAAAGCGCTTGGGACAAAGCGAAAGATAAATTCAAGGGTTTAGAAAAAAGGATTTTCTTTGTCAATGCAAATTTTAGAGAATTAGAAAATTCTCTGCCAAAGAATTTTTTTGAAACTGCGCCCTCGGAGACAAAAGGACAGGGAACCCACACGTTTCTTAAAAACTCTTTGTCAGAAAATTTAGGACAGATAGATGCAATTATTTTTGATTTGGGTTTAAGTTCAGATCAATTAGAGAATTCCGGACGAGGATTTTCTTTTATAAAAAATGAGCCCTTGCTTATGACCATGAAAGAAGATCCTCTGCCAGAAGATTTAACGGCATCGGATATCGTAAATAATTGGGGTGAAAAGAGTTTAGCGGATATTATTTACGGTTATGGTGAAGAGAGATTTTCTAGAAGAATAGCCAAAGGAATAATAGAAGCCAGAAAAAAAAATAAAATAGAAACGACATGGGATTTAGTTAAAGTGATAGAAAACAGCGTACCTGCAGTGTATAGAAAAGGAAGATTGCATTTTGCCACTAAAACCTTTCAAGCATTACGGATAGCAGTGAATGATGAATTAAGAACGCTTCAGACAGGACTTCAAAAAGGTTTCGAGATTTTAGAAAAAGGAGGAAGGATTTCTGTAATTTCTTTTCATAGTTTGGAAGATAGAATAGTAAAAAGATTTTATAAAGAAAAAGAAAAAAAAGGAGAAGCAAAATTAATACCTGCCCGAAATGAATTTCGTTCAGGCGGGAATAAAAAAGTAATATTAGCTTCAGCAGAAGAAATAAAAAATAATCCAAGGTCAAGAAGCGGTAAATTGCGAATTTTAGAAAAAAATATATGAAACAAGCAAGTTTAAAACTAAAAAGTTATGCGACCAACGTAAATATTATTGACAATAATAATTTGCAAAGGCGAGTTTTTAACATTATGCTTTGGATACTTGGAATGCTTGCTTTTTTTTATGTTTTTCTTTTAGGAAATATGGTTTTTAATATTGTAGAACGTAAAACGCTTGAAACATATGCCCTTACCTTATCCAATGAAGTTGGAAATTTAGAATTAGAATATCTTTCTATGTCTCAAAAGGTTGATCTTAATCTTGCATATTCTCTTGGTTTTGAAGAAACAAAAACAAAATATACAACTCGCAAAGCCTTTGGCAGCATAAGCATTGCTAAAAATGAAATCTAGTTTTCTTTTTAGAACCAGAATCATATTTTTTTGTATCTCGGTTTTTGCTTTAATTTTAATAACTAAACTTTTTTTAGTACAAGTAGTACACAGCAGTTCTTATTCTGAAAGAGCAGACAGACAATATGCTACGCCTTCGTCCAATATCTTTGAACGCGGAACTATCTATTTTTCACGGAAGGATGGACAACTTGTCTCTGCCGCTATGCAAACTACCGGATTTAAGTTAACCATTAATCCTATTAAGATTATTGATAAGGAATTAGCTTTTGAAGAATTATCAAAAATTTTGAACCTTGATCGAGACGAATTTTTAACAAAAGCAGGAAAGGAAAATGATCCTTATGAAGAAATAGCCAATCATCTTTCCAAAGAAGAAGCTGATGCGGTATCCTTTTTAAAAATTCCCGGCTTATTTATTTATAAAGAAAAATGGCGTTTTTATCCGGGCACTAATCTTGCTTCACAATCATTAGGTTTTGTGGCTTATAAAGGTGATGATCTCGGGGGACGTTATGGTCTGGAAAGGCAATATGACGGAGAACTTTCTAGGGATAAAAACAATCCCTATGTAAATTTCTTTGCTGAAGTTTTTTCTAATATTAATAAAACTTTATTTAACGATCAGTCGAAAGAAGGAGATGTTGTAACAACTATTGAACCATCGGTGCAAAGTTTTTTGGAAAAAACTTTGCAGAATGTAAAAGAGAAATATCAAATTGATTCCATAGGTGGGATAATTATGAATCCACAAGACGGTGCTATTTATGCCCTCAGTAACAAACCGGATTTTGATCTTAATAATTTTTCTAAAGTTAACAGCGCGTCTATTTTTGCTAATCCCTTGATAGAAAGTGTCTATGAATTTGGATCAGTTGTTAAACCGCTAATTATGGCGGGAGCTTTAGATGCGGGTGTAGTTACCGCTAATACGACTTATGACGATAAAGGGTCTGTGATAGTTGAAAATAAAGAAATATTTAATTTTGATAAAAAAGCCCGTGGGGTTGTAAATATGCAGGAAGTTCTAAACCAATCACTAAACACCGGTATGGTTTTTATTTATCATAAATTAGGTAAAGAAAAATTGCGTGATTATATACTTTCTTATGGCATTAAGGAAAAAACTGGAATTGATTTGCCTAATGAGACAAGCGGTTTAGTTTCCAACCTGATAAATAGTCCTCGGGACATTGAATATGCCAATGCAGCTTTTGGTCAGGGTATAGCTTTGACTCCGATTGAGCTTATAAGGGCATTGGCGTCACTTAGTAATGGGGGTAATTTAGTTGTGCCTCATCTTGTGCAAAAAATAAAATATGACGATGGTACAGGAAAAGATATGAAATATAATATGCAACCTACAAAAATATCTAAGGCGACCAGCGAAGAAATTACTCGTATGCTGGTGAATGTTATGGATGCTTATATGAAAAATAAAAGTACTAATTTGGAACATTATTCAATTGCGGCTAAAACCGGTACTGCTCAAGTTGCCAATAATGAAGCAGGGGGCTATTATGAAGACAGGCATACTCATTCTTTTTTTGGATATTTTCCGGCTTATAACCCGAAATTTATAATTTTTCTTTTTGCTATAAATCCCAAAGGAGTGCCTTATGCAGCCCAAACTTGGGCGGATTCTTTTCTAAGTATTACAAAATTTTTAGTTAATTATTATGAAGTTTCACCTGATAGATAAAAATTAATGACTCACTCAATTTTTAAAAAAATAGTAACGTATGTATTGCAGACAGAATCACGGTTTGTGCTTTGGAAATATAAACCTAAAGTTATTACTATCACAGGGTCAGTCGGTAAAACTTCCACCAAAGATGCAGTTTATGCGGTAATTTCCGGCATTTCTTACGTTCGTAAAAGTGAGAAAAGCTATAACAGTGAAATAGGATTGCCCCTTACCGTTTTGGGGTGTGCGAATGCCTGGAATAATCCTTATAAATGGCTTTTGAATATTTTAAAAGGAATTTGGCTTTTTATTTGGCCCCATCAATATCCCCAATGGCTTGTGCTGGAAGTGGGTGTTGGAAAACCAGGTGATATGTATCGTACTGCTTTTTGGCTTAAAAGTGATGTAGTGATTATCACCAGTATAGGAGATACCCCTTCTCATATTGAATTTTTTGATTCGCATAAGCATCTTGTAGAAGAAAAAAGCGGACTTATAAAAACTTTAAAAAAAGACGGGCTTTTAATATTGAATAATGACGATGAAATAGTTTCTGAAATGAAAACAAGAACAAAAAATCGCGTTCTGACTTTCGGTTTTAAGGAGGATTCTGATATAAAAGGTTCAAGTGATAGTATTTTTTATACTGATGAAGGAGAGCCAGGAGGTTTGATTTTTAGAATAGATGAAACAGGAAATAGTTTTCCGGTTGTTATTGAAGGAGTATTTGGCAAGAATCATGTTTATGCTTCACTTGGAGCCCTGGCATTTTCTTCCGGTCTTAAATTTAATATGCTTCAAAGCATAAATAAACTTAAAAACTATAACGTTCCGCCCGGACGTATGCGTCTTTTGAAGGGGATAAATAATTCTTTCATTATAGATGACACTTATAATTCTTCTCCCCTTGCTTGTCAGTCCGCGCTTAAAACCCTAGGAGAAGTAAAATCTGTTGGCAGAAAAATTGCCGTTCTGGGTGATATGTTGGAACTTGGTCATCATACAGAAGAGGCTCATAAAAATATCGGTAAAATTGTGAAAGAAAATGCCGACATACTCATGATAGTGGGTTCTAGAGCGAAGAAAATTAAAGAAGGAGCGATTGAAGTGGGAATGAATATAGAGAGTATTTTTGAATTTTTAAATTCTCAAGAAGTAGGGGAGTTTTTGAAAACTTTTGTACAGAAGAATGATTTTATACTTATTAAAGGTTCCCAAGGTATGCGAATGGAACGCACAGTGGAAGCTATATTACAGGATAAAAAAAATAAATCCAAATTACTTGTTCGTCAAGATGAAGAATGGTTAAAGAAGAAATAAAAAAGTGGACACTGGGTGTCCACTTAAATAAACTATAATTAAACTTCTAGGTTTTTTTGAATTTAAGATTTTCTGTGAGTCTTTCATAAGCAAAAAGACACAGAGAGAAAAACATGATTATCATTGTAAGAATTACTCCCCAGAAAGCTATTAATTGATTTGACTCTGTCTTTTCATTTTCAGCAGGATATAATAATATAATTATTATTACACTTAAAATAAAAAAGACAATTTCTCTTTTCTTTTCCCAATTAATTTTAAAAAAAGAGAAATAATTTATTATAAGAATAACTGAGGCATAAGAAAGAAGGGGTAAGGCGTTTATAACAACACCATCTGTGTAGTGTGTCCACACTACACTATATATAACCACCAGAAACAAAAAACTTAATACTTTCATTTGAGTTTCCTTTTTTTGTTATTACATTTTTTAGAACTAATTTATTATTTGTATATATGATAGCATAAAGCAATTTATTTGTCAAGTATATAGAAATTGCAAAAAATTAGTTAGTATGGTATAATTATAGCAGAAAAATGAGTAAATTGAATATAAATAATAATTTCAGGAGGAAAAATGCTTTTAAAAGTTTTAGCAGCTTTTACCATTATAGGAATAGTGGTTTCGTTCATAGTGGGATTTTCACTTAAAAAATTTGTTTTCAATAATGATAAAGACTTTTTCAAAATATTTATTTTGATTGCTATTGTTTTTATCTTTATAAATAGTGTAATTACATTTTTTTTGTTTCCACTATTACAAAAGTTTTTTTGAAAGAAAATAACTTTATCATAAAGTAGCATGCGCATAAATGTGTGCTACTTTTTATTTTGTGATGTATTAATGTCCTTTACGCGAACTTATTTTGAAGAAAGCACTGGCTAATGTGGTACGCTTCGCTTGCCACATTCCTCCAAACTAATTACTACGCTCCACCAATGTGGTAACTCAATGAATTCCGCCAGCGCGCCAAAGGCGCGCTCTGCCCGACCCCCTCTCTTAATCCATACAAATTTAGTTTCGCGCGGATTTCTTTTTTTGGAATGGGAGAGGGGGCTCGGTCAGGCTTCTTCAAAGAAGAAGCGGCGGAATTCAAAATACAAATTCAATCGGTGCCTTCGTTCATCATATCATTGTGTCCAGTCTAAAGGGAATTCACCCTCGGCATCCGCCTCGGGAATTTCCGCTAGGGCTACGAGCGCCAGTTCTAGGTAGCGGGACTTTTTCGAACGGCTCAAATACCGGTAAATGAGCCGTTCAAGAAAAAGCCCGCTTCTAGTTGGGGAGAGGATGCTCCTCTCCCCAGTGCGTTGCCTCGGTTCGTGCTCGCTAACGCTCGCATTCCGCAGAGCGGAACAGGGCTCACCCCACCCGGCCGCACAAACCCCTCTCAGGTTTTTCATATCCGTGTTTGTGGTGTCGCTTTCGCTTTTAGATTTCTGTATTGCATATCACACAGGCGCTCGTCTTTAGCCCAGACACCCTAGCGGAAATTCCCGAAGGCGCAGATGCCCGTGTTTGCCCCAGTCCGCGCGATTACGCGCGGACTCCCACCCGTGCGTGCACGCTAGAACTCACTCCCTGTTAAAGTAGATCACTCAAAGTAAGATAGTACCCGGGATAATAGAAACCGGATTCTCTTTTCTTAATATTTAATAAATCAAAATTACCATTTGGCCCTCCCGAATAAATTTTTAATCCCTTAGCTGAAGCAATACTAAATTCCGCTATGCCGTCATAAACATTCGGGTTCTCCTTATATGTACCTGTAACTTTGTCTAGTGCCAACATGGTGATGCTATCCACATCTTCACCTATATCTAAAACTTTTTTGAAACCAATACCTCTGTTTTTTAATTCGCTATAAATTTCTTTCGGTAGATTTTTCTCAGGATTACCAGACCAATAAACTATTGTATTCTTTAATTCAGGAGGTAATGCAAAGTCGGGTATTTCTCCAGAAGACCAGTATTTATTATTAGCTACTCTATATGTCCAGTTTAAGACAGGGTAATAACCAAACATGTATAAAATATTTTTACCGTCATGTAAAGAAATAATCGTACTAAAACATTTTCCGCCTTTAGCATAAGTGGCAGTCCCGTCTATAGGATCTATGCCTAGATAATATTTTCCTTGTTCATTGAATTTTTTTGCTAGGGGCGTATTTTCCTCGGCTAATAGGTGGCAATTAACTAATTCTGTTTTGATGATTTCTTTTAGTAAAAATTCTTGAACTGCCAAATCGGCTTCCGTGACAATATCAGCCAAAGGATTACCAGTACTATATTTATTGTGATAATCCACGCCTTTCTGCATTTTTAATGCAAGTTTTCCAGCTTCAACAAATATTGGTTCAAGGCTTTGTAATGTTTCTACTAGATTCATAATCTTATTATAACAGGACTATTAAAGATTTTCCCTTAAATTTCTTATTGTAGTTTCAAGTTTTTGAATTAAATCTGTATAGGTCAAAATTTCAATAGTACTGCTTAAATTTTTTCTTAAACTCAAAAAATGTTCCGACCATACAGCATCATCTCTTTTTGTGCCAATAACAATTAAACATTTCGATATTTTTCCTCTAACAAGACCAATTCTTTGCCACTCAATATCTGAAGCGTTATCTAGTAAGTGCCTATATTCAGATATTTGAGGAATTGCCCTAGCAATATCATCTGATAAATGATATTCCTCTGATGTCCCACCATTGTCATTATTTTTAGTTTTAACCTTGAATACATCACTACTAGGAGATTTTAATTCAATTAAAACATAGTCGTTTTTACCTTGAGAAATTCTTGTCAAAATATCGAACTGCTTAGAACTCACTTGCCCTTCTCTTTTGTGTGAAATAAATTCTAATCCAAAGATTAAACATCTTGATTTTTTAATCTTTTTTATTTCTTCTTCATCTGAATTATTTGTCTGTCCGTTGTTATCAATTTTTCCATCAATCCAATCTTGAATAAAAGTTTCCTCTTTGTCTAAGTTTTGTTCTAGGAATTGCTTATATTCTTCTAAAAGATTTATTTGAATCTGTGGGTAATTGGCGACTACTATCTTTTGTTTTGCTGGATCAGTTAAAAAAGAAGAAAATGCTTTTAAAAATTCTTCATTTGATATGTTTTTTATATTGCCTTCTGGTAACTTCAATCCTTCAACACCTTTTAATTTTTCAAGAAAAATACCTTTTTCCTCGTCTGTAAAATTCTTAATTCTTTCTATTATTTCTTCTTCAGTTGAACTACTGATAATACTCTTTTTTTCATCCTCTGAGTAATTTTTTAATCTTTGTGCAAGAAATGCCTGTGTCCTGTTTTTACCATTCTGTCCAATCTTCTTACAAAATTCTTGGTATGATTGAAGATTTATTACTAATTTATCATTTTCTTCACAGAAATCAGAATTTTGGGTTTGGGTTAGAAAAATTTGTTTTTTGGGATTATTCAGCAAGAAGTAAAGAAGGCTATTATAATCATCGAATGTTTTACTATTTCTCCCTGTGACCTCCTTTATGTCAAAGTCAAAGGACAATTCGAGTATTCGATCGTTTCTTGAATATTTTTTAGAAAATGTAAATTTTGTGAAATCCATATTTTAGTCCGCTTAGTAAACTTCCTGCTGATAACATTTTTCGCAATAAACCATTTCTGGTCTATCTGGTGCATAAGAGGTTTCAAATTCATTCAAACAATGACCTTTATGGATATGGTTCCCTTTATCGCACATACACTCCCTATGCCAAAGTTTATTTGGATTCCTTTTATTTAATCTTTGATAATGTCTACAATTTGGACACAATGTAGGCAGTGGTAAATTCATTCTTTTATAAAAAGAAAATTCTTCTGGAATAATTTTAAATGCTTCTGTACATTGCTCATTGCATTTACCTTTATGAGAACATTCGATAACTTTCCCGATAATATCTTCATTTATATCGCTTGAGATATTTTCTGCTGGAATGTCTACTTTGTAATTTCTTTCTTCTCTATCTTTCCACTGATAGCCACGTTTAGTAGCCTCTTCTTTATTCAATGGAAAATATTCTTGAGCTACGGTTTCGTTGTAGCAAAATGGCGATAATTCTGAAGGGAAAAATTCCCCGTATCTATAAACCTCACCTTTTTTATCAATATAAGACAGATCATTCATACTCTCTATTATTTTAGAAATTAATTTTTCGTATTCTTCCTTTGTATATTGTTTATTCAAAATATAATAATGTTTACTCCTAAGACCGATACAGCCAAATAAATTAGAGGAACCAGAGCAAAAATCTGCATAAGTAAGATTATTAGAATCACCACATGTATTTGAAAAATTTGTTTGGTTTGTTTTCCAAAAACCAATGTATTCATAGCAGAGTTCCATAAACTCACAGTAATTTGCGTCATATACATCTTTACCGTCAATCATACGAATGCAATAACTGGTGTCCTTGCAACGTTTAATGTCAAAACAATCCTTTACATCTTTGGAGTGCATAACATGATTACCGCTAAAATTTATGCTTTGGATAAAGGTACTGTAGATATGGGGAACTGTTAATTTTAGTGCTTGAAATTTTTTATTGATTTCCTCAAATCCATTATGACCATTAGATAAAAGCTCGTTTCTTTTTTTAATGTATTCTTCTTTTGAATAGGGGCGATTAAAAATATTGTATTTCTGACCACGAAGTCCAACACACCCTATACAGTCCTGACAATTTTTACAATCAAAACAGTATATTAAATCAAAAGAATTTGAGCAATCTTGTGCAAAAATGGAATTTGATAATTTTTCGCAGTCAATACACTCATAACAATATTCACATTCTCTCGCTAGATAGGTATCAACACAATATTTTGATTCATAGGGAGACCCATATAAACAATTTTCTACATTAATTGAACCGAAACACAAATAACAATCTTTGCCGTCCGCAAAATAATTGCAATAATCACAATTTTTAATATTGGAGGCAATAAGAGCTGGTCTTGGTACTTTATTAAAAAGTTTTTGAAATTGTGAAAAAAATGTTTCCTTAAAATTATAATCTACTCCGTATTGCGTAGAGTCCCATTTGTCAGACCACCAACATGGTGAACAATACACTGGGAAAGGTTTATCTGTCGAGTACATTGAGATAATTGATTTTTTACATAGTCCACATTCACGATGATACATATTGCGTTCATTTCGTACCATAAGCCGTCTTTGTAGACGACAGTCAGAGCAAAAAGTCGGCGGAGGGACTTTTATTTTTTCGTAGAAATTAAAATCTTCTTTTTCTATTAAAAACTCTTTTTTACAATTTTGACATATTTTAGTTTTCATATTATTCCAACAAATCCTTAACTGAAACCCCAAGAGCTTTTGCCAATTTGGTAATGGTTGAAAGTGTCGGGTTTTTATTGCCACTTTCAACATTGCTTATATAAGCTCTATCAACCCCTAATTTTCGGCAAATGTCGCCTTGCGTCATTTGCTTAGCAATACGGATTCGTTTCATATTTTGACCGAGCTTTTTTGAGTTATTCACAGCTTTATTATAATCCCGATTGTCTTTTTCAACAATATTGTTTTATAATACATTAGAGCCTCCTCTCCCATTCCGAAAAAAGAAATCCGCGCGAAATTAAATTTGTATGGATTCAGAGAGGGGGTGAGGGCAGAGCGCGCCATTGGCGCGCTGGCGGAATTCATCAGCATTACCACATTAGTCGAGCGTAGTGTTAATATTAAAAATATAATGTTCTGCGAGCGTACGATTAGCTTTCTTGTTTTTCAAAAAAAGTTCGCGTAAAGGACATTAATACATCACAATTCGAAACTTGCTCGGGGGTGAGAGAAAAATGCGGGCGCGCCGAAGGCGCGCATGGTGGCGAGAATTTGAAATCCGCCCTGCGGGCGCAAGCGAATTCGGTGGGTGGGCAGTGGGAACAGAAATGAGATAGATACGAACTCTTTTTTCACAAAAAAACTTTAGCCAAAAACATATATGAACAAACAAAAATATTTTCTATACGCGCGAAAAAGTACCGAGGATGACGATAAGCAGATTATGAGTATTGAAGCTCAACTTTTTGAGCTTCGTGAATTCGCGCGTAAAGAAAATCTTGAAATTCTTGAGGAATTTCAAGAGTCAAAAAGCGCAAAGAAACCCGGTCGTGAAAAATTCGGCGAGATGATGGGAAAAATTGAAAATTTAGATGGTGTTGGAATTCTCGCATGGCATCCGGACCGTCTCGCTCGTAATTCCATTGATGGTGGACGCATCATCTACGCCGTGGACACGACCAAAATAGTTTCTTTACGCTTTCCGACATTTTGGTTTGAACCGACCCCGCAAGGGCTATTTATGCTTCAAGTGGCGTTCGGACAAAGTAAATATTATTCTGACAACTTGAGACAAAATGTTCAGAGAGGTTTCCGCCAAAAACTCCGCCGTGGCGAATGGCTAACAAAAGCGCCGTATGGCTATGTGAACAATCCCAAAACTCGCAACATTGAACCTGATGTGGTGAAATCTAAAATTATCGTTCGCGCTTTTGAGGAGTACAAAACAGGTCGCCACGGTTTTGAATCAATGGCGGAATTTTTGGCTTTGCACGGAGTAACCACGAAGTCCGGAACGCCACTTGGTAAAGCTTCCGTATGGAGAATATTAACAAACAAAGCATATCTCGGGCTGACGAAACATTACGACGAATATTTTCCCGGAAGCTTTTTGCCAATTCTTTCTCACGATTTATTCGAAGCCGTGCAAAAAAGATTACAAGAACGCTCGCATCCTCGCAAAACAAAGAAAAGCCACAATTTTCCTTTCACCGGACTTTTTCGTTGCGGAGAATGTGACAGCATGATAACCGCCCAATGGACGACAGGAAAAATGGGCGTTCGTTATCGGTATTATCGCTGTACTAAAAAGAAAGGAAAATGTAGTCAGTTATATTTGCAAGAAGATGCGCTCGTTTTGCAATTAAAGGAACGGCTTGAAGAAATCGCACTCCCCGACGAGTGGACAGATTATATGTTGCGAAAAACTGATGAATGGGACAAGGAGGAAAAAGTCTCGTCGGGCAGTCAGCTCGGGCGAATCAAAAACAATGAGCGAGAGACAGAACAAAAGCTCGATGAGTTAGTGAGTTTGTATCTAGATGGCGATATACCGAAAGAAAACTATATTTTCAAGAAAAATGAGCTTTTGAAACAAAAAGTGTCTCTCGCTCAAAAAATGGACTCCGCCCGAGCTGATAGAAAGAATTGGGTCGAACCCTTGCGGGAATGGATTTTGGATATGAAAAAAGCCACGCAATTGGTTTCAAGCGACAATTTTTTTGAAATTCGTGACTATTTCAAAAAAATTGGAACGAACTCGCAATTGCGTGATAAGTCCGTCTCCATCTCATTTTGCCCACCCACCGAATTCGCTTGCGCCCGCAGGGCGGATTTCAAATTCTCACCACCTTGCGCGCCTTCGGCGCGCCCGCATTTTTCTCTCACCCCCGAGCAAGTTTCGAATTGTGACCTCACCGGGAATTGCACCCGAATTCCAAGCTTGAGAAGCTTGTGTCCTAACTATTAGACGATGAGGCCATACAAAAAATATAACATTTTTTATGAAATAATAAAAATTAAAGCGCATCCTTTTGAGATGCGCTGTTTTAAAATTTTATTCTACGTTTAGGCCTGAGAGCCTAAATACCCACTTTACTTTTTTGGGAGGTAAAATTGTTTTTATTGTAAAACTTTTACCTTCTTCTGTTTTACCTTTTTCTCCCACCTTTTTACCCAATAATATTTTCCCTAAGGGAGAGGAAGCTAAAATTATCTCTGATTTTTCGGGAAGGATGTGTTTTTTAACGGGATGTGTTCCGTCTATAACACAAAATAAAGTTTCGTTATTTTCAAAATGGAGTTTTACTCCATTTCCTACAAGAACTGAAAAATCTTGCTCTGCAGTTTTTACTACAGGAAGCTTAAAGAGATTTTTGATCTCTTTTCTTCTTTTGCAATGATGTGGCAGAAAACATAACTCTTTTTCTAAAGATTTTCTGCCATTTGTTGTTATAAAATTCTCCGGATATTTCGGAATAGAAGAAATTTTACCACACATAATACAACCTCATGTTAGATGATTTTTAAAGAAGTTAATTCGTTTCTATTATATGTGTTTGATGTTCAATTGTCAAGCTAAATTGTGAAAAAACCCTTATTCTTCGAGTTTTACCTACTCAACTGAACAATCAGTCGTTCGGGCGGGGTTTTTCTAGAGAGAGAGTAGAAAGTTTAGGCGAAGTGCCGGCGATGCGGAGTACATCCTTATCTATCTTTTTTAATTCCTTATTGGAAGCATTATAGTGATTTACCACTGTGCCAAGCGCGTTACCAAGTTTGTCATGATATTCATCGAAGGATTTTAAATGTTTTCCTAAATCTTCCACCTTTTTTATTATTTCTTTGGCGGATTCCTCTATTTTAAGAGCTTTTAACCCTTGAAGAACGGTTTGTAAATATGCCAAAAAAGAAGTAGGAGAAGTAATAATAACTTTGTATTTTCCGGCGGCACGTTGAATTAAATTTTCATTTTCTTCCGAGGCCCCAACTTTGTTAGTCAAAAGATCATAATAAATAGCTTCATGAGGGATAAACATAAAAGCGAAATCGGTGGTGCCTTTGGAGGGCTGTATATATTTTGCAGTTTCGGTAATGCGATTTTTTAAATCATTTACGAAAATTGTTTCCAGCTTTTTCTTTTCGGCCTCATTGTTTTCTTCTGCCATCTTGTTGTAATTTTCCAGCGAAAATTTTGAATCTATGGGTATAATTTTATCTTTTACGAATACCACAGCATCTGGAATTAAATCTTTACTATCTTCATCTTTTCCCAGAGCATATTGCATTTCGTAACTTCCAGGAGGAAGAACATTCTTCAAAACTGTTTCTAGATAATACTCACCCAATATTCCGCGTTGTTTCGGATTTTTTAAAATATTTTCCAAACTCTGCAGTTGATCAGCAAAAGAAATGACTTGTTTATTGGTTTCATCTAATTTTGTCAGTTTTTCTGTCACATCTCTGATTATTTTATTGGATTCAGAAGAATGGAATTTCAAACTTTCATTTACTTGTTTATTTGATTCACCGAGTTTATTATCAACATTTTTTATCAATTCGCTTACTTGTGTTAATAGTTGTATTCCAGTGTTGTCATTTTCTTTCTTTTTGCCAAATAGAAAATAAGCAATAATGCCCCCAATTAGAACCGCGATTATAATTGTTAAAATATTTTCCATCCCATTAGAAATTTTAAATTAATAAACATGGTTATTATAACATATCTGTTGGATTTCTAACGGGACAGGTATATTTTATTTTCCCAAATAATGTTTCAACGTATAAATCCAATCTTCGTCTATCTGGTCACTTTCTATTTTTTGAGCCAACAACCATTCCAAATATCCACGATCTACCTTCTTTATTTCTTCTATCTTTTTACCGCTATATTTGCCGAATCTAATAGATGTAAAAAGGGAAGGGTGAGAAGAAATTTCTATCATTTTTTGTATTGCTTCTTCTTCGTTTATTTTTTCCTGTTCAATCAGTTTTTTCTTTAATCTTTCGTATAATTTTTCCAACACCGAAACATCACCAAGGGCATCATGAGCGGTAGCGTCTATTTCAATATTTAAAAGATATCGCAAATATTGCAAATTATATTTTTCTATTTTTTCGTCGGGGTCTAAATATCTAGCCAGTCTCAAGGTACAAATAAAATTCGCAGGGACAATGTCTTCCTTTTTTATAATCATTAAGTCAAAGGGCGCATTGTGCGCAACGAGGACAGCATTTTTATTTTCAAGAAATTCTTTTATTCTTGAAAAATCTCCGCTTTCCCTGAAAGCGGGTTTGTTTTCTAACATCTTGTTTGTAATATGATGCACAGCTGAAGCTTCTGGAGGAACCTTGATTGAAGGCTTATAAAGACCAACAAAACTATCATTATCGCTCTTATAAGCGATTTGGCAGAGAAAATCTTTTTCAGTATTACCGGTAGTTTCAGTATCAAAAAATATTATTTTACTCATAGTGTTATTTTATCATATTTTTGTTATAATATATGTGAATTACAAGAATTCAAAAAATTTCTGAGCCTTCGCCCTCGGAGTCATAAGGACAAGGGACCCACAACTCTTAAAATTTTTTAATTCTTATAATCTACTTTTTATGCTACACGAACAAATAAAAAATAATATAAAAGAAGCTATGTTAGCAAAAAATACCACGTTGCTTGAAACTTTAAGGTCTATGCTAGCTGGTTTTACCAACGAACTTGTGGCTAAAAACAGAAAGCCGAATGAAGTACTTTTGGATGCAGATGCGCTAACTGTAATTAATCGTCTGGCGAAGCAAAGGAAAGATTCAATAGAACAATACAAAAAAGGTAATCGGCAAGATTTAGTAAACGAAGAAGAAGCGCAGTTGACTATTTTAGAAACTTATCTGCCGAAATTAATGGAAAAGAGTGAAATTGAGAAAATTGCTAAAAATAAAAAAGAAGAATTAGGTATTACAGATTCGACAAAAAAGGGGATGTTGATGCAAGCCCTAATGAAAGAATTAAAAGGTAAAGTGGATGGTGGAATGGTGAAAGAGGTAGTTGATAGTCTTTTTTAAAATTTTAGCATATGCATACAGTTCAAGTTTTAAATCATTTAATACAAGACAATCAAGTATTAGCTTATATATTAATTTTTTTGGGGCTAATTTTTGAAGGAGAAATAGTAGTTATTACTACTGGTGTCTTGTCGTATCTGGGGGCTCTTAATTTTTGGGTATCGCTTTCTTTTATTTTAGCCGGAGGAATGGCAAAAACGTTTGGTGGATATTATTTGGGCGGATTTTTGTATAAAAAATACAGCCATCATAATTTTTTTAGATATCTTGAAAAGAGAGTGCTTTTTTTTATGCCCAGGTTTGAAAAAAAACCCTTTTGGTCTATCTTTATTTCAAAATTTATAATGGGGGTGAATTATTTGATTATCCTTTTTGCCGGGTATCGTAAAATTAATTTTAAAACTTATTTTAAAGCAGAAATATTTTCTACTATTATCTGGGCGCCCTTACTTTTGTATCTGGGATTTTATTTTAGTCAGACTGCTCTTTCTTATAGTAAGGAAATAAGTAGATTTTCTTTGGCCATATTTGTTCTTTTGGTAATATTTCTGCTTTTTGATAAATTAGCTGCTTCTTTTTATAGAATTTTTGAATATCTTAAAAATGGTGGCATAGAGAACAATGGAAATGGAAAAAAATAAAATACATTCGAATACCTCAGTATCTACGAAAAAATTAATTACTCACGACGGGTCTTTTCACGCAGACGATATTTTTGCGGCGGCAGCTCTTTCTTTGATGTTAGAAAAAAGGGGCGATAGTTTTGAAATAATTCGCACTCGTGATAAAGAAATAATTAAAGATGGGGATTATGTTTTTGATGTAGGTGGAATTTATGATGAAAAAACAAACAGATTTGACCATCATCAAAAAGAAGGAGCGAGCGGTAGAGAAAATGGAATTCCCTATTCTTCTTTTGGACTTATTTGGAAACATTTTGGAATAGATTTATGTGGCAAGAATATTGATGTATGGAATATGATAGATTTTAAAATTGTTACACCCATAGATGCTGTGGATAATGGTGTAGATATCGTTATACCGAAATTTAAAAATGTCATGCCGTATGGCGGAGAACAACCCTTTCTTATTTTTTCTCCAACATGGCAGGAAAATGAAAAAAATCTAGATAGTATATTTAAAGAAAAAGTTGAGGATGTTAAAAAGATTTTGAAACGTGAGATTGAAGTTGCAAAAGCCGACAACTCAGGAAGAAAATTAATTGAGGAAGCTTATTACAAGGCTAAAGATAAACGTGTTATAGAATTACCCAATTCATTTCCAAGATATTTATACCAAGATACCCTTTCTAAATTTCTAGAACCAATTTATCTTATGTATAAAAGCAATCATAGGGAAACTTGGAAAGTAGAAGCAGTACAAAAATCTCCAGAAACAATGGAGAGTCGCAAACCATTTCCCAAAAGTTGGAGGGGTTTTTTAGATAATGATAAAAAATTAGAAGAAATAACTGGAATATCTGATGCAATATTTTGTCATAAAAATGGTTTTCTTATTACAGTTGTCTCTAAAGAAGGAGCTGTAGCCCTTGCACAAAAAGCATTATTAGAACCTAGTCAGATAGAGACCCAAGACTCTATCTGAAAGAACCTAATTTTTATGGCCTTTATTGATGAAATAAAAATATATGCAGAAGCGGGACAGGGCGGAAACGGCGTCGTTAGGTGGCGACAAGAGAAATTTATACCTAGGGGTGGACCTGCGGGAGGTGATGGAGGACGTGGCGGAGATTTCTATGTGGAAGCTGTTCGAGATATTCACATACTTTCAAAATATAAAGCAAAGAAAAGTTTTATTGCGGAAAAAGGTGAAGATGGAGGAAATAAAAGTTTGCATGGTAAAAAAGGAGAAGATTTTGTTTTAGATTTACCACTCGGATCCATCATTACTAATTTAGAGACAGATGAAACATGGCAACTAGAAGAAGAAGGACAAAAAGTTTTACTTTTGAAAGGTGGATATGGAGGATTTGGTAATGAACATTTTAAAAGTTCTACTAATACGACTCCCAAAGAATGGCGACCGGGAGAAGTCGGTGAACATGGTGATTTTCACATAGAACTTGAACTTTTTGCAGATATAGGGCTCGTCGGACTTCCTAATGCTGGCAAGTCGTCTCTTCTTAATGCTCTCACCAATGCAGATGCTAAAGTGGGGGATTATGCTTTCACTACACTTGACCCTAATTTGGGGAATTTTTATGGATACACTATTGCTGATATTCCAGGATTGATAGAAGGAGCAAATACGGGTAAAGGGTTGGGAGTTAAATTTTTGCGACACATAAAACGCACCAAAATGATTGCACACTTAATTTCATTTGAAAATGTCAATATGGTTAAAAGTTACAAAGAGGTTCGCAAAGAACTCGAAAAATACGATAAAAATTTAAACTTGGCAGATGAAGGTTTGGCTAAAAAAAATGAGATTATTATTCTTACCAAATCTGACGTTGTAAAAGATCAGAAAATTATAAATAAAAAAGTTGCTGAATTTAAAAAAATAAATAAAAAAGTTTTTATTATTTCTTTGTATGACGATAAATTAATAAAAAGTTTCAAAGATGAAATAATAAAAATTTTACACTAATATGAATTAATGTTATAATTCAGGGTAATATGAAAAATATGTTTAATTTTATAAAAAACCATAAAAAGAATTTATACTATGTAATCGGGGTGCTAATTTTAATAGCAGGCGCGATGTTCTTTTTTAGTAATCAGAAAACATCAGATGAAACAATCACAATAAAGCGCTCTCTTTTTGTCAATCAAGTTTCTGTTTCCGGTAAAGTAGAGACCGAAAGCGGAGCTCAACTAGGCTTTGCAGCCTCCGGCAGGATAGATAGAATTTTTGTAAAAAATAATGATAGTGTAAAAGCAGGTCAAATTCTAGCTCAGCTTGAAATAACAGATCTTCTGGCAGATCTCAAAATAAAAGAAATTGGTTCAAAAACTTCCAACATTAGCTTGGAAGATGCGCGCCAAAATGTGGAAAAAGTTACAGCGCAGGAAAACACAAAAGTCGAAAGCGCTTACCGCGCGCTTCTCACGGAAGATTTGGAATTAGTTCCAGATTCAAATAACTATGTCGCAACTCCTCCGAATATTTCAGGCATTTATGATGGTGGAGAAGGAACTTATAAGATTAATATAGAAAAAGAAAATGTGACAATTGATGATTTTACACTTCGTACTTTTAATTTAGAAAAAACTGATCGTCTGATTAATGAAAAAGGACCAACATTACTTGGTACTAAAGGTTTATACATAGATTTTGAGGATGACTTGGAAGAATACCATGACACTACTTGGTATCTAGATATTCCCAATAAATCAGGCGCATCTTATTTAGCAAATTATAATGCTTACAACGAAGCAAAAAATGAACGAAATTTAGCTATAAAAAATGCGGAATTTGAATATCAAAAACTTTTGACTGAAAAAAATAACGGCTCGTCTTCTGTCGCAGATGCTGAAATAGAAAAAATACGAGCAGAAATAAAGAAGAACACGATTTATGCGCCGTTCGACGGTATTGTCACCAATATAGAAAAAGAAATCGGTGAAATCGCTTCCACGAACGAACCCCTAATTACAATAATGAGCTCGGGGACTTTCGAGATAGAAAGTTTTGTGCCAGAAGTAAATATTGCTCTTATCAAGCTTTATGATGAAGCTCGAGTGACGTTGGACGCGTATGGAGAAGATGTTTTATTTAACGCAAAAGTTATTTCTATTGATCCGGCTGAAACCATAAAGGACGGGATTTCAACTTATAAAATTAAATTACAGTTTAACCAAGAAGATTCTCGTATAAAATCAGGTATGACAGCTAATGTTTCAATAATAATTTTCGAGAAGCCTGATGTGATAGTTGTTCCAGGCGGGGTGATTTTTCTACAAGATGGAAAAAATTTCGTGCAAGTAAAAAATGACAAATTAATAACTAACCGAGAAGTGATATTAGGAGATGTTTCTTCTTTAGGACAAGTCGAGATTGTCTCAGGGTTAGAAGAGGGCGATAAGGTTGTTCTTAATCCGCTTGTTTCTTTGGCGGAATAATTATGTTTTCTTTATTAAATATAAGAATAGGATTTTTTCTAGCGAAAAGACAAATAAGAAGGTCAAATATATGGACCACAGTACTTATAATTTTTGTGATGTTTTTTACATTTCTTAACTTAGTTGTGGTAACTGGAATTCTAGTTGGGCTTATTCAAGGAGCGATAGATGCTGTCCGTACTCATTACACAAGTGACGTTATTATATCCACTTTAAATAATAAAACATACATAGAAAATAGTCCGGAAATCATGAGTGTCGTGAATTTATTGCCAGAGGTGCAATCCGTGACCGCGCGATATTTGGAAGGAGGCACGATTGAAGCGAATTATAAAACACGAACAAACGATAAAGAAAAACCCAACACAGCCGTGGCTTCCATGACTGGAATAGACCCAGTTGCCGAAAACAATGTAACCGATCTCTCAAGATTCATCGTTGAAGGAGAATATCTTAATTCTCAGGATTACGACCAGGTTCTACTCGGAGCTTATCTTGTTGAAAAATATCTGCCAATCGATTCGCCTGGATTTTCCACTCTTCGAAATATTGCCCCCGGAGTAAAGATTCGCATGAATGTGCACGGCGTAGAGCGTGAAGTTACTGTAAAAGGGATTATAAAAGCGAAAGTAGATGAAATAAGTATGAGAGTGTTTATGGTGGATTCTCAGCTACGAAGCATAATAGGGCGCAATGATTATAATGTGGATGAGATAGCAATCAAACTCAAACCCGGAGTGAACCCTTCCATAATTCGCGATATTTTAAAACAAAATGGAATAGAGCGAGTGGCAAAAGTGCAGACATATACCGATGCTCAGCCGAAATTCATCAAAGACATGGTTGACACGTTTGCGTTGCTTGGGAACATGCTATCTTCCATCGGCTTGGTTGTCGCTTCCATTACTATTTTTATAGTGATTTTCATAAATGCCATCACGAGAAGAAAATTCATCGGTATTTTGAAGGGAATTGGCATCAACAAAAGAGCAATTGAAATTTCATATATTTTGCAGTCTTTCTTTTACGCTTTTTGCGGTTCGGTTATAGGTATTGTTGTACTTTACTTTGTTCTTCAACCCTTTATAGCAACACATCCGATAGATTTTCCTTTCAGCGATGGAATATTAGTAGCTCCTGTCAGTGGCACATTATTTAGAATAGGACTTTTGATGATTACCACAATTATTGCTGGATTTATTCCAGCCCGTTTGATTGTCCGTAAAAATACATTAGATTCTATTTTAGGCAGAAATTAATTTTATGATTGAAGTAAAAAATTTAAAAAAATCATTTAAAGACGGAGAAAGTATTACAGAAGTTCTGAAAGGAATTAATTTTGTCGTGAAAAGCGGAGAGTTTATCGCGATTATGGGTCGTTCAGGAGCAGGTAAAAGCACTTTTCTTTATCAAATGAGCTTACTGGATGAACCCACAGAGGGAGATATTTTTATAGATAAAAAAAATATGAATTTATTAACAGTAGATGAAAAAACTTATTTTCGTCTTTCACAACTTGGTTATGTCTTTCAAGATTATGCGCTCCTTCCAGAAATGAACGCGCTCGAGAATGTGGCTCTTCCGCTTCTCATGCAAGATATGTCGGAGGAAAAAGCTTATAAGGAAGCGACAGAGGCTTTGATTAAAGTTGGACTTGAAAAAAGACTTCATAATTTACCAAGTCAATTATCTGGGGGAGAACAACAAAGAGTAAGTATCGCGCGAGCTATCGCTCATGAACCGCAAATCCTTTTTGCTGACGAACCAACCGCGAATTTGGATAATGAATCTTCTCGCATCATTATGGATATTTTTAAGGAATTGCATAGTGGAGGCCAAACGATTATTATGATAACACACGAGGTGGAATACAGTAAGTTTGCTGAACGTATAATACATTTAGATGACGGTCGAATAACAAAAGATCAATCTATGAAAAAATAAAATAATTATGAATAAATACTATCCTACAATCGGCCTTGAAATACACGCTGAACTTAAAACACAAACTAAAATGTTTTGTAGCTGTAGGAATGATCCTGACCAAGAGAACCCGAATGTGAATATTTGTCCTGTGTGTATGGCGCATCCTGGTACACTACCGGTAATTAATAAAAAAGCGATAGAAAATGTAATAAAAGTCGGATTGGCAATTGATGGAAACATTGCGGATTTTACAGAATTTGATAGAAAAAATTATTTTTATCCAGATATTCCAAAAGGCTATCAGATTTCACAATATAAATATCCGATAGTCTCTGGAGGGCATTTAGCAGATTTTGATGTCACTCGTGTGCATCTAGAAGAAGATACGGCAAATAACAAGCATGATAGAGGTGATTACTCACTTGTTGATTTTAATCGCGCAGGTGTGCCTTTGATGGAGCTTGTGACAGAGCCTCATACATTTGAGACTACAGAAACTGCTTCTAAAAGTGCATCTTTATTTGCAAAAGAACTTCAGCTGATACTTTGGTATCTGGAAGTATCGGAAGCGAATATGGAAAAAGGCGAGATGCGAGTAGAAGCGAATATTTCAGTTTCAGAAGATAAAAATAAATTGGGAACGAAAGTAGAGGTGAAAAATTTGAACTCTTTCAAGAGCGTGGAAAAAGCAATTAAATTTGAATTAGATAGAATGACGGAACTTTTAGAAAATGGAAAGAAAATAGAAATAATACAAGAAACTCGCGGATGGGATGAAGAAAAACAAAAGACGTTTTCTCAAAGAAAAAAAGAATCCAGTCATGATTATAGATATTTTCCAGAACCAGATTTGCCAAAAATGAAATTGCATGAAGCTTTTGATTTAGAAAAAATGAAAAAAGAACTGCCAGAGTTACCTCAGACTAAGAGATTAAGATACAAAAATGATTTTAGGATCAAAAATGAAGATATAGAAAATTATATTAATGATAAAGAATTAGGACAGTGGTTTGAAAAAATAGCTAAATTATTAAATAATCCTGAAAAAACAAAAATTGCTTCAAATTATATAACTTCTGACTATTTAGGACTTAAAAAAATACAG
>Ga0209542_10005080_pt1 | contig 26613 bp, 28 predicted proteins | sample RifCSPhighO2_01_FD_184028 | JGI IMG/M metagenome (GOLD analysis project Ga0209542, IMG submission 184028) | Soil microbial communities from Rifle, Colorado - Rifle CSP2_plank highO2_0.1 (SPAdes) (version 2) | ecosystem: Environmental > Terrestrial > Deep subsurface > Rock core/Sediment ...
TCAAGTCAGCGTGGCCCTCTGATGCCCTGGGCTACACACATGATACAATGGATGTTACAATGGGTTGCCAAACCGCGAGGTGGAGCTAATCCCATCAAAGGCATCCTCAGTTCGGATTGGAGGCTGAAACTTGCCTCCATGAAGCTGGAATTGCTAGTAATCGCTGATCAGAACGCAGCGGTGAATACGTTCTCAAATTTTGGACTCACTGCCCGTCAATTTAAGGGAGTCGGGAATACCTGAAGATCTATTTTTAAAGTAGAGACACGGTAAGCTCGATGACAGGAAATAAGTCGTAACAAGGCAAGGCTAGCGGAAGCTGGTCTTGGATCACCTCCTTTCTATAATTGCAAACGAGGAGCACGAGGTTGCTTGCAACCTTGATGTCCGAGTGAAGCAATTATATCGAGCTCTGCTCGATATAATTGAACTTCGATTTGCAAATATGCACGAAAGGATTAGAAGTGGGAGGCGAAAGATGGGAAGAACTTCTAGTTTTTCACATCCAACCTCTTTTCCTTCAATTAAAAATGTAGTCGATTAGGTCTTTGGCCTATCTGGGTCCGACAGAGAAATCGGAGTTTAATAATGGTATAAACACAACTTCCCATTACTTAGTAACTGGTTAGCTATATAAAGTTGAGAAAACAAAAAATGTCCGATCGGGCATTTTTTGTTTTTGAAATCCTGAGCGTGGCCGAAGGATCTAGAAATCAGAACTAATCCATGAGGCGGGTTTTGTGTTTTGTTGATTTAGAACCCTCCCGCAGTGCTTGACTTATCCGAGGGGGGGGTAAAATGAGGGTAATTAATTTAACTATAAAAATATGGGAAAAGAAATGCCTTCAGTTGAAGAAATAGATAAAGCAGGAGAAGAAAATATGGGCTCTGAGGAGGCTTATCTTACAGAGAAAAGGGAGAAGCTCATAGATCAAATAAAGACAGATGCTCGTCTAGATGGTTTGTATCCCGAAACAGTTGATCAAATGATAGAGAGTTTTAATATAGACGGAGAAGGTGGTTTTAGCTTTACTGTTGACGGCCACAAGATTACAGGAACTACAGAAAGTTTTTTCGGCCTCCCGGATTATCGTATAGATTATGATAAATTAAGTCCCATAGAACAAGATAAATTTAATCGTGAATTTAATCCTGAAAAACTTAGGCAGGGAGGGGATTTAAACAGAAAGTACGGTAAAACAGTCGAGGCTATTTGTAGGAAGTTAAGTAACGCTAATATATATAGAGCGAATTAGAGGATGCCATCGGGGGAGACTTAGACAATAGATATAAATAACTAAAATAGTGCCGCCATGTGGCGGCACTATTAGTTGTTCAAGATATTATTTTATCTGATAGGTGATAGTTACATTTACCACTATCTCATTTTCACCTGCCGGGACAGATGGACCGCTATCTGCGCCTCCACCCATTCCTTTTACTTCAGATATTCCATACATTGGTACAGGGTATGGATAATTGTCCCCCTCGTAGTAGTTGACTATTTTTCCAAGCCTAATGCCAATCTGCTTTTTTAGTGTATCAGCTTTTTCTTTCGCATTTTTTATGGCCGATTCTCTTGCCTGACTTTTAACTTTATCTAGGTCATCTATGCGTAGCCCAAGATTATTAACCTGATTTGCTCCGGCAATAACCAAGCCGTCCAGGACAGCACTGATCTTTTCTAGGTCCCTGACCTTTACTTCAAACGATTGATTAACCTGATAACCGGTTATTTTTGGATTGCTGTCGTAATAAGCTGAACCAGCCGATCCTTCTACCGGCGGAAGAGGTACAGGTCGGGGATAGCTGTATTGAGGATAAACATTATAGCCAGTTGTCTTGAGGTCTTTATCTTCTATTCCCTGGTTTTTTATAAAGTCTGTAACCTTGGCAGATTTAGCCGAATTGTCATCTTGTGCTTTTTTTGAGGTTGCGGCTTCCGTAAGTATCGAGAAACTGATTACTGCGATATCTGGTTTAGTAAAAATCCGGCCTTCACCGTCAAAGGAAACGGTGTTAGTATTTGTTGCCGTATTCGACACGTTATCGATCATTACCACTAAAAATACCGCTAAGACGACCAGTACTCCTGTTCCTGCCCAAATTAAATATTTATATGGATTCATGACGTAAAATGTAAATATCAAAATGGAAAATGACAGTTTAAAATCTTAAAATTTTAGATTTTGCGTTGTCATTTTGATTTTTGAATTTTGCATTTTTAATTTACTCACGTATTATACCATTTAGATATGAAAAGAGAAGTTTACTTAATCTTGGACAACATACGCAGTAGAGAAAACGTCGGCTCTATTTTTCGTACCGCTGATGCCGTAGGCGTATCCAAGATTTTTCTCTGCGGTATTACGCCGAGGCCCTTCCGAAGCCTTGGCGTAGGAGGGCGGCCTGAATATGATCCTAAAATCTCCAAGACCGCCTTAGGAGCTGAGACCTATGTGCCATGGGAATATTACACGCAAACCTGGAAGGTTTTGCGCAAGTTGAAAGTAGAAAGTGGAAAGTTGAAAGTAGTCGGATTAGAGCAGGCAAAAAATTCGCAAAATATATTTCAATATAAACCCCAATTTCCTTTAGCTCTTGTTGTGGGAAATGAAGTAAGGGGTATAAGCTCAAGAATTTTAAAATATTGTGATGAGACTGTCCAAATTCCAATGCTTGGCAAGAAAGAGTCGCTTAATGTATCTGTTGCCACTGGCGTAGCCCTTTATACTTTGATGTATGGTCCCGATTTGCTCCCTCGACGAAGTCGGGGCTAGCAAATCGCGGATCCGCGATTTTAAAAGCCCGCAATGCGGGCTAAAAAATCGGGAAAAGAAGGAGAACTTGAATGTGAGTGTGGCGGCGGGGATTGCACTGTATCAATTGATAAAAAATAGTCCTGCCATAGGGGCAGGACGGTGATCTGTTAGAACGGCATTTTCTGAATTATATCTTGAAGAGTCAGGCCTTGTGTACCAATAGCTACTAAAATAATGCTGATAGTAATTAGAATTAATGCTATCCAATTTGCTTTCCGTTGGGTCATTGATGTCTCACATCTCTTCTTAGTGAAATGAAATTACCACATAAAACACTAGAACGCAAATTGTTTAAATCCGGTTATCGGTTGATTTATGCCGTGGATGAAGTCGGGATGGGTTGTTTGGCCGGTCCGGTGGTTGTCTGTGCGGTGGCGATGACCAGCCAGTTTTATAAAAAAGCCCACATAAAACTTCGCCAGCTTCGCGATTCGAAACTTTTATCGGCTAAGCAAAGAGAAAGATTTGCACAACTCCTCATGTTAGACACCGAGTGTTTAACAAGGGTGGCTTTCTGTCATCCGAAAACCATAGATAAGCTGAATATTTATAATGCCGCCCGTTTGGCGATGAAGCGAGCGGTTGTTGCCCTTCGGCCAGCTCAGGGCGATGAGTACATTAAAAAAATAGTACTCATCGACGGGAACAGAAAGATCCCAGGCCTCAAAGGAGAACAGCTCGCCATTGTAAAAGGTGATCGTAGAGTATTTGCTATCGCCTGTGCCTCGATAATCGCCAAAGTTCATCGCGATAAAATGATGGCTCGGTATGCGAAGAAATATCCCGGTTATGGATTCGAGAAACATAAGGGGTATGGCACTAAACTTCATCAGCTCAAGCTTGCTTCTCTTGGGCCCTCTCCTATACACAGGAAGAGCTTTGCCCCGGTGGCGAAATTGATATAAAATAGAGACAGTATGAGTGAAATCGTAAATAGCCAATTAAACCTCGATAAAGCGAGAGAAGAAGTAGCTGTTGCTTTAGAAGAACTTATGACAGATCCAGAATTTTCAAGAATATACAAAGACCCCCATTCTATAATCAGTTCAATAAGAAAAAGGGAAAAGGTACCATCAGATCGCTTATCATACGATACGGTGGTTAGGGTTGGGCAAGATCTAAGATTAACTCCAGATGAGATTGATGAACTTACTGATAATATTTTTAATAAATAATTTATGAAAAAAGCAAAAATTGCAATCAATGGATTCGGCCGAATTGGGAGGGCTTTTTTAAAGCTTGCTCTGACGAGAAAAGAGCTAGAAGTTGTTGCTATTAATGATTTAGGCGAGCTGGACAACCTAGCTTACCTGTTAAAATTCGACTCCGCTTACGGCAAATACGATAAGAAGGTTGAGGCCAAGGAAGTTAATGGAAAGAAATATCTTATTGTAGATAGCCACGAGGTTGTCTTTATTCAGGAAAAAGATCCGAACTTGCTTCCGTGGGGAGCTTTGGGCGTCGATATTGTTGTAGAGGCAACCGGGGCTTTTGATAGTTTTGAAAAATCAGAAGTTCATAAAAAAGCCGGTGCGAAGAGAGTTGTAATTACGGCTCCAGCGAAAGATGAGGATGGAGAGATGGGCAGAACTGTTTTGGTGGGAGTTAATGAAGAAGAGCTTAAAACTTGCACTATTTCATCAAACGGTTCCTGCACAACCAACTCTGTTTCTCCAGTTATGCAGATTATGAGCGAAAAGCTGGGAGCTAAGAAAGCATTTTTATCGACAACTCACGGCTATACGGCCACCCAAAATCTTATAGATGGTCCAGTTAAAGGCCATGATTGGCGACGCGGCCGGTCGGCAGCAGCAAACATCTCGCCCTCATGGACGGGAGCGGCGATTGCCGCTACTCGAGCGGTCAAATCTTTAGCCGGTAAATTTGACGGCGCCTCAATGAGAGTCCCCGTTATTACCGGATCCCTTTCTTGTATTATTTTAGTTTCCGGAAGGCCGACAAATGTTGAGGAGACAAATAATATATTCAAAGAAGCCGAGAAAGAAGAGCGCTGGAAGGGGATACTTAGAACAACGACTGATCAAATAGTCTCCTCTGATATTATTGGCGATCCTCACGCGGCAATTATTGATCTCAGTTTGACCAGAGTCGTTGACGGCGATTTATGCGCTGTTTTCTCCTGGTACGATAATGAGTTTGGATATACCAACACGCTTGTCCAGCATGTCATAAGAGTAGCGGAACTAACGTAAATTTTTAATTTACAATTTAGAATTTTCAATCAATGGTTTAATGTTTTAATTTTCAAAATTGATTTATTTAAAATTGAGTGAAAATTAAGAATTAAAAATTGAAAATTACACATAAGTGGGTACAGTTTCAATAATTTTTCGTCCCATCATCATCTTTACTTTAGTGGCCTCTTTTTCTTTGTTTTTCTCATCTCTGTTTGTTATTGCCGGAATATGGACAACTAAAATTAACCGTAATGTCGTTGAACGGCAAGACGAAATAAAACATATCGGAGGATATATCACGGCGGCCTGGGGCGGTTTAATTTCAGGGGCCGTTTCCTTGGTAGCTAGCTATTTTCTATGAGTCACTATATTCATGACAAAAAAGTAAAAGATTTTTATGTCAGAACTACATATAATTGAAAAACCGATAACTAAAGATGAGTTAAAGAAAATCGCCGAAGAGAGATTCGGTGATTTGGTTAAGGGGGCGGTGGATATAGAACGGGGGATTATGGTATTGGGCGGGGAATTTCATATGGACGAATCTAATTTTTTGCATGAACAGCGGGAATCAAAATCAGATAACGTATGGGGAATCAATCTCTATCCAGGTAAGTCCGGAGACGATATGCTAGAATTTGATTCTGTTATAAATATTAAATCAAATTTGGGGAATCGGACTAGGAGCATTGATGACCCAAAAATTCAAGAGAAAATCAGAGAAATTGTGAATAAGTTAATCAAATAAAATGATATAATAAATTATGGTTAATTCACACGTAAATTCAGCTAAAAGTAGGTGGTATTCAATGTCATTATCTGAACAGTTAGCCAATATTGGTTCAGAAGTTGGCCGAGCCGCCAAGTGGCAGGGTAAGGATGAACAAAAATTCAAAGGGGCCATAGCAAGAGCTTCAGAACTTTTTGATTTAACTCTTGAAGATAAACGATGGAAGGGTCGCCTTTTTGAAATAGGGCGGGTTAAGGAATTATTTTATGATGGTATTTCCGGAAGAAATGAATATAGAACCGATTTAAAAGATTTGGAGAATTATTTTTACCCTTTTATGGGTCTTGTTGCTAGACAGCATACATTTCTATGAGTCACTATATTCATGACAAAAAAGTAAAAGAATTGGAACTTGTTGCCGAGAAGGCAAGAGAGCTTCTGATTGACGAACTTGTGTCTGCCGGCTCTGGCCATACTGCTGGACCTTTAGGGATGGCCGATATTTTTACGGCTCTATATTTCCATGTTTTGAATCATGATCCAAAGAATCCAGAATGGCCGGATCGGGATCGGCTGATTCTTTCTAACGGACACATTACGCCAATCAGGTATGTTTCAATGGCTCAAGCCGGATATTTTCCAATTGAAGAGCTAAAAACACTTCGCAAATTCGGATCTAGGCTTCAGGGTCATCCCGAGAGAGAAAGATTACCGGGCATAGAAACAACCTCCGGACCTTTGGGATCAGGCCTTGGTCAGGCCTGTGGAATTGCTTACGCGATGAGGATGGATGCTTCGACAGGTTCAGCACAAATTGGGAGGAAGGGCCGCATTTATTGTATAATGTCAGATGGGGAGCATGATACAGGAAACACCTGGGAATCAATAATGTTTGCCGGCAAATATAAGCTTTCTAATCTCACCGGAATTATTGATCGGAACAATATTCAGATAGACGGAATGACCGAAAATATCATGCCCCTTGAATCTCTTCGGGCTAAATACGAGGCTTTCAACTGGCACGTACTTGAGGTTGACGGTCATAACATTGAGAGATTTGTCGATGCGGTTGAAGAGGCTAAGGCCATATTTGAAAAGCCGACAGTTATTATCGCCCACACCATACCGGGCAAAGGTATTCCGGAGATAGAATTTGATTATCGTTGGCACGGGACTCCTCCCGGGTCGGGACCAACGGACGTATTTAAGGGTAAGAAAACCCAAGGGAAGGAAATGTTAGCCGAATTGAGAACCTTGGGAGGGAAAATTAAGTCGGAACACGAATAGGCGGAGTTTATAAAGTTCTTAAAGTTTTTTAAGTTCATAAAGTTAAAGAAATAGTAATTTTGCTAGATCTGACTTTATAACTTTACAAACTTGACGAACTCAGAACTTAATTTATGGACAACGATACTGTAAAAGTAAAAGACGTAATGACGAAGAAAATAATTGCTCTTAAGCCTGACGACAATCTTGAAAGGGCGACTCAGCTTTTTGAGCAGTATAACTATGACGGCTTTCCGGTCGTAAATGAAGACGGCAAATTATTGGGATTAGTTACGGCCTATGACATGGTTACCCAAAGCTATGCGATTCATCTTCCGCCACTGATAAATATTCTGGCCGATGCTTACAAGAATCAGGCCAATGAGCAGAAACTAAAAGACCAGTTTGCCATAGTCAAAACAATTAAAGTAAGAGATATGATGAATGAGGATCCTTTAATCGTCGGACCCGAGGTAAGAGTTGAAGATCTTGCTAAAGAATTTATACAGCATCATAGAGTTAATCCAATTCCAGTTCTTGACCTCGATAAGAAACTTTTGGGAGTGGTAAGTAGGTTCGATATTATAAGATTTTTCGACGAGAAATATTTCCATAAGATGTTGGTAGAATCTGGTCACGGGGGAGTATTGCAGAGACTAGGCAGGATCTAATAAATTAATAGACCCTCCTTTGCGTAAAGCTTTGGAGGGCGAGGAAGGAGGGATTAAAATGGTAAATTGTAAATGTTGGCATCATGGTTTTGTTAAGGTTTTCGTCGCTTTAGCGGCTATTTCGGCTTTAGGTTTTTGGTGGGCAACGGCATTCAAGACGCATTTTTTGTGGATGGACGGGGAACATTTCTTTAAAGATGTAATAATCTTAAGTTTGCTCGTTTGGCTTTCAAAGTACTGCGGTTGTTGCGGGAGGGGATCGGGAATGTGCAGTCATGACAATGGTTGTAAATGCGGAGATTGCGGAATGTGCAAGTAACCCCAGTGGCAAGTATTTGCTTTTAATTCGTCTGCCTCAGGCAACTGGGGCGGATATGTTAGGTGCAGATATTAATTTTCAATCAATTCCCAATTTTTAAAATTTCAAAATTAGAAATTCAATAAAAATTAAAAATTCTAAATTTTAAATTACCCAATGATTAATCCTGACGCAAAATTAATCGACAACCTTCTGGATACTAAGAATATTCAGATGGTGCCTACCCGAGATGGCTATGGGAAGGGTTTAGTTGAGGCAGCTGAAAAAGATTCACGAGTCGTAGCTCTGTGTGCCGATCTGACCGAATCTACTCGGACTCAATGGTTTGCTGAGAAATTTCCGGAGAGATTTATCCAAATGGGAGTGGCCGAACAGAATATGGCTACGGTTGCTTCGGGCATGGCAAACTATGGCAAAATTCCATTTATTGCTTCCTATGCCGCTTTCAGTCCCGGGAGGAATAATGAACAGATCAGAACAACGATCTCTTTGAATAATGTTCCGGTTAAAATCGTAGGTTGTCACGCCGGAATTTCTGTCGGGCCAGATGGCGCAACTCATCAGCAATTGGAAGATATTGCCTTGATGAGGGTTCAGCCCAATATGGTTGTGGTAGTGCCTTGTGATGCCGTTGAAGCCCAGAAGGCGACAGTGGCGATTGCTTTCAATAATAAACCTTCGTATTTGAGATTGGGCAGGGAAAAATCCTGGATTTTTACAACACCGGAAACGCCGTTCGAGATTGGCAGGGCCGAAGTTCTTAGGGATGGACAGGACGTTGTAATAATCGGTTGCGGGATACTTTTATACAATGCTTTAGTTGCAGCTGAAGAATTAGCCAAAGAACAAATCGACTGTATGGTCATAAACTCTCATACGATAAAACCTCTTGATGAAAGGACAATCATTGAGGCGGCCAAGAAATGCGGTGCCGTTGTTTCGTTTGAAGAACATCAAATAAACGGCGGGCTAGGATCGGCGGTGGCCGAATGTTTATCAAGAAACCATCCTGTTCCTCAAGAATATATCGGCGTTAAAGATCGCTTTGGCGAATCCGGAGATCCGTTTGAACTTTTAGAAAAATTCGGCATGGGTATTGCCGATATTAAAGAAGCCGTTAAGAAAGCTATGAGGAGGAAGAAGTAATGATATTAAAAAACTCCCCGCCTAGGCGGGGAGTTTTATTATGCTTCTATCGGAGGTTTTCTTTTTAGGAGATCTTTAAGCTTGAGAAAGTCTGCCTCAATTTCAGGCTGAAACCCAGGATTTTTAAGCGTATTCTCGGGGCTGTGAGTTGGCAGTAATTCGTAGCTTCCGAAGTTGAATACTTTGCCCCTTACGTTAACCAATGGTTGTCGGAGGCCGATGCCGTTTAAGGCAGCATTTCCAAGAGTGACAACGAATTTAGGTTGGATATTTTTTATCTCTTCTTTGAGGAACGGCACGGATGCTTTTATTTCCTTGGCCGTATGAATTCTTCCATTGACGGTATATTTAATAACATTAGTGATATAGACTTTCTGCTTGTTCAATCCGGCAAGGCGGAGAAGCTTGTTAAGGGATTTTTCGGCATTTCCGGTAAGAGGCTTATTCTCTTGTTCTTCTTTCTGAGTCGGAGGATCGACGACGAATACCACTTTAGCGCCATCAAAACCCTGGCCAAATATGAGTTTCTTGGTCGAGAATTTTTTCTTCAGGGCCTTATTTACTTGGGTAAGCCCGGTTTCCATAAGTGCCCTTAATTTACCATATTCATTAATTTTTGGCAAGAGTCGATTGCTTTTTAGGCAAGGAGTGATATATAAGAAGGGAAAGTACCCGGGTACCTTAACAAGGAGCAATCTCTATGGCCAAGGGCGGAGAATTCATCATTCCGAGCGTTGCGCTGCCGCTTGATATTTTTGGATTGTCAGACCTTACGGCAGAACAGTTGATGATTAGGGATCAGATAGGTGAATTTATAGCTCAAGAGGTTACGACCGATGATGCCGGCAAGAGGATAGAAGCCAAGGATCTTCAATTTTCGAGAGAATTATTGCTAAAACTTGGCCAGCTGGGCTATCTCGGTTTGGAGATCCCGGAAGAATATGGCGGAACCGATCTGGGATCAATTGCTTCTGCCTTGGTAGCGGAAAAGGTTGCCCGCCAGGCGTCTTTTGCCTGTACTTTCCTGGCTCATACCGGAATCGCAAGTTTGCCTATAAGATTTTTCGGAACAGAAGATCAAAAGAAAAAATACTTGTCTAAATTAACAAGCGGTCAGTGGGTAGGAGCCTATTCTCTTACCGAAGCTGGTGCCGGTTCCGATGCACAAGGCATTAAGGCCAAAGCCATTTTATCGGAGGACGGCAAGTCGTATGTTCTAACCGGAGAGAAGATTTTTGTGACTAACGGCGGATTCGCCGATCTATATGTTATTTTTGCTCAAGTCGAAGGCAAGGGCCCTACGGCTTTTATCGTCGAAAAAACTTTTTCCGGACTTTCGATCGGGCGAGAAGAGCACAAGATAGGCATAAAAGGATCGTCTACCACAGCTATTATCCTGAATGAAGTTCATGTACCGGTTGAGAATGTTCTTGGTGAGCCTGGTATGGGAGTAAAGATCGCTCTAGCCATACTTAATCTTGGCAGATTCAAGTTGGCAGCCGCATCTTTGGGCGGAGCCAGGCTGGCCCTCGAGAGATCTTTGCAATATTCAAGATCAAGAAAGCAATTTGGTCAGCCGATAGCCGACTTTGGCGCGATCCGTCAGAAGCTTGCCCGGATGGCCACAAAGATTTATGCCATGGAGGCGGTTGTCTATCGGACAGCCGGCTACTTAGATGAGGCGGCTCGGAGCGTGGATACTAACGATTCTCGGGCAGTACTTAAGGCGATATCTGAGTTTGCAGTCGAATGCTCGCTGATCAAGGTTTCTTGCAGTGAAGATTTGGATTTTGTTGTTGACGAGAATGTCCAAATTCACGGCGGTTACGGGTTTTGCGAGGAATATCCGGCGGCGAGACAGTATTGCGATTCAAGGATTAACCGGATTTTTGAGGGAACGAATGAGGTCAATCGACTGGCCGGGGTTCTTACGATACTGAAGAAGGCCATGGTCGGAGGTTTACCGATTCAGGCGGCCGGGAAAAAGATATTCGAAGAATCTCTTGCGCCAATGTTGCAATCTGAACCCGATGACCTGGTTGAAAGACTGCTTGCTTGCTTGAACGGTGCCAGAAAGGCTTTTCTTGTAGTTTGTGATATTGCGGTTGAGAAATTCAAACCGGTTCTTGATGGCGGGAAAGAACTTCAAAAACACCAGGCCGTTCTCCTGGGATTGGCTGATTGCATGATCGAAATATATAAGATGGAGAGCGTCTTGGCGGCTTTAGCCAAGAAGAGAGACGAGTCTGGCGAGAACTTAACCAAGCTTGTTTTTCAAGAAAGCTTTTTCTTAGTCGAGGCATTGACCAGAAAGCTTATCGCTATGTGTTCAGAAGGGGATGCCCAAAGAACCAGAATGGCCATGGTCAAGCGGTTTCTCAAGTTTAGAATAGAGAATGAAGAAGAGCTGTATTATAAGATTACGGAACATTTAAAGAGGTTGTAAAACCTCTTTTTACTTGGTAAAATATGGAGGTAATTAATGCGCGCGTAGTTCAGTGGTAGAACGCGTCACTGATAATGACGAGGTCCTAGGTCCGATTCCTAGCGCGCGCACCAAATACCAGAAATTGCCCTCTAGGGCAATTTCTGGTATTTGTTAGGTAACAGAACTTTTAAATCAGAGGGAATCAGGATGGCCTTAATCCGCTGTGTGATGTTTGATTTCGGTAATGTTATCGGAATATTTGATACTCCATGTTTCCGCGAGTTTATAATTAAACATCGTAGGAATTGTACGGATCCGGAGGAGTTATTTTCTGGCTCTTTGCACCATCTGACCAGAGATTATGATGCCGGCAGAATGGACAGCCATCAATATTTTCAGGCTATTGAGGAGGCTTTTCAGCTGGAGAATGTGTCTATGTACGAATTTTTCCAGACTATTAACCGGGTAATTCACATTGACACCGAAATGCTGGCAATTATAGATCGGCTAAGGAATAGGGGTGTGGCCACGGTATTAATTACAAATATGAACCCAGCACTTATTGCATATCTCAGGCAGAATCAGCCAGAGATTCTATCCCGGTTCGATCATCTTTTTATATCCTGTGAAGAAAAAGTGGCCAAGCCGAATGAGGAAGCTTGGATCAGACCCCTCGATGCAATGGGCCTGAAGGTGGAAGAATGTATTTGCGTCGATGATTATATCGGCAATATAGAAACTTTTTGCAATATGGGAGGTAAGGGCTGGTATTACAATGTTACCGGCAAGCATTATTTCCCGAACGGAAAGCTGGAAGAAGAGCGTCAAAAGCTTAATAATTTTTTAGAGATGTTGTGGAAAAGAGGGATTCTAAGACCATATTTTATTTAATTAAAAACGACCATGAAGGTCGCTTTTTATTTGGGCTCGAAAGATTGTCCGCAGCCACAAGTAGATTTGGCGTTCGGATTATTGACCTTAAAGCCTCCACCGACCAAATCATCGGTGTAATCTATCTCTGAGCCGGACAAGTACCGAATACTTATCGGATCGACGAAGATTCTAATTCCATTGGATTCGAAAACATTATCCGTATCATTGGGCTGGATTTCGATGTTCAGGCCATACTCGAATCCTGAACAACCCCCGCCTCTTACAAAAGCCCTTATCCCGGCTATTTCCGGTTTGAAGTCAGTTCCGAAGTCCTTTTTATGGGATAGCAACTCTTTAATTTTATCCGCTGCAGCTTGAGTAACCGTGATTGGTGCTTGGGTCGTCATTCCTTTTCTCCGATTTCAAAATATCAAAAATCTATGTTAAAATATAACATAGATTAGTAATTAATAAAGGGCTCGTAGCTTAATAGTAGAGCACCTGCCTTGTCCCGATACCAATTAGAATTAACTAGAGAATCGAGGATCCTCGACAAATCCGGCTGGGCCGTTAGCTCAGTTGGTAGAGCGCCTCATTTGCACTGAGGAGGTCAGGAGTTCGAGTCTCCTACGGTCCACCGTAGCGGCTCAGCCTGATTTGTTGGGACACGTGGGAAATCCTGGTTTCGGGCAGAGAAAAAGGGGTCAGACCCCTTTTTCTCTCTATTCTGGAGCAGTCTATAAGAAGGACTATCGATGCCGTAGGAAGACTCCTAGATAGTCTCGCTCAAGAGCATAGTAAAGTCGAGTAAACTCGGCTTTTTTGTTGGAAAATGATATATTTTAATTATTAAGTTTGGGGTACTTCTTGATGGCTTTTATTTTAAAACTCTATGTCTAACTCCCTTGGAATTATTTTTGCGCTTGTTGCTTTAACCTGCTGGGGGTTTGGAGATTTTTTATTACAACGGGCGGTCAGGAAATTAGGCAACTGGGAGTCGCTTTTTATTGGCTCTTCAGTCGGTTCAGTAATATTATTTCCATTTGTCCTAAAAGATTTTAATTATTTCACACATCTCTCCGTAGAGGAAGTAACCATCTTAGCGCTTGTGGCGTTAACTTTCTTTTCGAGCTCCTTTATTAGCGCCGAATCTTACAAAGTAGGCAAACTAGCCGTCGTTGAATCCGTAGGTGCTATAGAGATACTGGTCGCTGGAGTTTTATCCTATTTTATTTTTGGTGAAAAACTTAGCCTTGTCAGTGCAATCTTTGTATTATTATTGATTTCCGGAATCCTACTAGTGGCCTTAAAGCCTCATCATTTTAGAAGAGAAGCATGGATTGAAAGGGGAGCTTTTTTGGCGTTGGCGTCTGCTGTTATGCTGGGCTTGGCGGATTTTATGATAAGTTTCGGAGCAAGGGCAACGAGTCCGGTGATCACCGTTTGGTCCTTTAACATTATCATTGCTTTGATTGCATTCTTGTATTTAAAAATGAACGGACAACTGAGGAACTTTTTAAAAGATATTAGCTTGCACAAGGGTTTAATGACCGGCGTCGGATTACTTGGTAACATCGCCTGGCTATCCTTCGCCTTCTCAATACAGGTCATCCCCGTGGTGATAGCCCTGGCCTTGTCAGAAGGTTATATAGTCTTGGCCACATCTCTCGGTCTGTTTGTCAATCGGGAAAAATTACAAAGCTATCAGTTATTGGGAGTTCTACTGGCAGTTCTCGGAGCTATAGCCCTTTCTGTTTCTATCTCTTAATCTCTTTGAAGTGTTCTTCTGTCAATAGTCTTGAGCGCCCTTTTTTTATTCTCGATTCTATGTTTAAATAAATCTAATGACCGTTAATCCCCTCTATGTTCTTATAAGTGTTGTTTCCGTGGCTGTTTTGGCTATGCTGGGAATAAATCTCTATTTGATGCTAAAAACTCACCGCAAGAAAGAAACAGACGCCAGCCATTATATGGTCCTTCACCAGCGGTTGGATTCTTTTACGGACTTAATGAATAAACAGCTTGAACAGAGCCGGCAATCTTCCGAACGGGCATCTCTGGCCGTCCATCAACAGGTTCAAGGCTTTACCCAGGGGCTTACCCAACTTCACGAAAATATGAAGCAGATGCACGATTCAGTGAAAAGCGTCTCTTCTTTCCAGGATATTTTTAAATCGCCCAAGCTTAGAGGATTATGGGGGGAAATGTCTCTTGAGGCGGCCCTGGCTCAATATTTTTCACGCGATCTTTATGAAACCCAACATTATTTTAAATCAGGCGAGGCGGTTGACGCCATTTTACGGCTTCCGAACCAGATGATTTTGCCGATTGATGCCAAGTTCAACTGGGAGAATTTTGAAAAAATGACTAATGCCGGCAATGATATGGATAGGGAAGTGTTCAGGAAAGCATTTTATTCTGATGTTAAAAAGAAAATCGATGAAATAGCGGCTAAATATATTCTTCCGTCCGAGGGAACAACCGATCTGGCCTTGATGTATGTTCCGGCGGAAACGGTTTATTACGAATTGATAAACAACATTAAAGACGCGGACATACCGGCTTATGCCAGAGGTAAAAAGATATTCCTGGTTTCACCCAACACTTTCGGCCTATCCGTATCAGCGATTATGCACTGGTTCAAGGATGTCCAGTTTTCCAAACAAACCAAAGAAATTATCCAGCGCTTATCCCGCATTGCAACTGATGGCGAGAAGCTGGGAGAAAATTTCCGGAAGCTAGGCAAGCACATATCTGATTCCAAATCGGCTTATGATGACGCCGAAAAACGGCTCGGCTTGTTGGTAGATAGAGTTCACAATATAGTTGAAACCGGAGAAAAGGAAAGCATCGAGGCTCCAAAGGTATAACTTCTTATTGAAAAATGGGTATATTTGGTGTATCCTTTACTTTGTTGCCTTTTTATTAATTTTCAATTACTAATTCTCAATTTTCATTGAATGTATCAATTTCTCAATTTTCAAACATTTGAAACATTGAAAATTCATTGTAAATTGTAAATTGTAAATTTTGTAATGAATATTTTATGGTTTCCTCTGGTCGCGGCTCTTGTCTCATTGGGTTATGGGGCTTTTTTAATTTGGCAGATATTAAAGAAGTCTGCCGGAGATGAGAAGATGCAGTCTATACAAAAAGCCATTCAGGAAGGCGCCGAAGCATATCTGAAAAGGCAAAACATGACCGTTCTGGCGGTCGGCCTGGTTGTGGCGGCCGTTTTATATGTCTGGCTTGGCATGGCCACTGCCCTTGGTTTTATCGTCGGTGCGGTTGCTTCAGCCTTTGCCGGCTACATAGGGATGATGGTATCGGTTCGAGCCAACTCAAGAGTTACCGAAGAAGCCAAAAAGGGGATAGCCCAGGCCTTTAGTCTTGCTTTTCGAGGCGGTGCGGTAACCGGATTTTTCGTTGTCGGCTTGGCGCTCTTGGCTGTAACTTTATTTTATTGGTTTACCGGCAATGTTACAGCCCTCATTGGTCTTGGTTTCGGATCTTCTTTAATTTCTGTTTTTGCCCGATTAGGCGGAGGCATCTTTACTAAAGGAGCTGATGTCGGAGCTGATTTAGTCGGAAAAGTAGAAGCTGGAATTCCCGAAGACGATCCCCGCAATCCGGCAGTCATTGCCGATAATGTCGGAGATAATGTCGGAGACTGTGCCGGTATGGCCGCTGATTTATTTGAGACTTATGTCGTTTCGGCGGTGTCGGTCATGATCTTAGGTAATTTATTAATTCCTTCTGAGCCGGGATATACTACACTTCCTTTGCTAATCGGATCATCAGCGGTTGCCGCCTCAATTATCGGTTCCTTGTTTGTCCGATTGACCGGCTCTATTATGGGCGCCTTATATAAAGGATTGCTTATTACCGCAGCAGTTTTAGCCGGATTATTCTACGGGATGATGATTAAACTTCCATACATAAATAATCTGGAGCAGCTTTCCGGCGGATTGGTTGATAGAATGGATGTATTCTGGGCATTGATCATCGGCGTAGGTGTTACCGGACTGATGGTTTTGATTACTGATTATTACACTTCAAAGAAATTCCGCCCGGTAAAATCAATTGCCCAGTCGTCCACTACCGGTCATGGCACCAATATTATCACCGGACTGGCAGTTTCGATGCAATCAACAGCTCTTCCGATAATAGTTATTGCCGCCGGAATTTACTTCTCCTACTACTTAATGGGAATATATGGAGTCGCTCTCGCAACTATGAGCATGCTATCCCTTACCGGAATTATAGTTGCCATTGATGCGTTTGGGCCTATTACTGATAATGCCGGTGGAATTGCCGAGATGTCTGGGTTATCGGGATCTGTCAGGGAGGCGACCGATGCTCTTGATGCAGTCGGAAACACGACCAAGGCTATTACGAAAGGATATGCTATTGCTTCCGCCGGTCTTGCGGCTTTAGTTTTGTTCAGCGCCTATATTCAGGAATTTTCTCAACTTGGCGTTAATCTATTCTTTGAGCTTGCTGATGTAAGAGTCTTGATCGGTCTTTTCTTGGGAGGAATGATGCCATATCTATTCGGTTCACTGGCGATGGAAGCGGTCGGTAAGGCCGGTTCGGCAATTGTCGACGAGGTTCGCAGGCAATTCAAAGAGAAGCCCGGCATTATGCAGGGGACTGACAAACCGGATTACGGAAGCGCGGTGGATATAGTTACCAGATCCGCAATAAAGCAAATGGTTTTACCGGCTCTAATCCCGATAGTCTTTCCCGTGGCGGTTGGTTTTATTCTCGGTCCGCAGGCCCTGGGAGGACTATTGGTGGGTGTCATTATAACCGGTTTGTTCGTAGCCATATCAATGACTTCGGGCGGTGCAGCTTGGGACAATGCAAAAAAATACATTGAAGAAGGAAATCTTGGAGGAAAAGGCTCCGATGCTCATAAAGCGGCCATAACAGGTGATACGGTAGGCGATCCGTACAAAGATACAGCGGGCCCGGCAATTAATCCTATGATTAAGGTGACAAATATAGTGGCGTTGCTTATAGCTAGGTTCTTGGTATAATTGAAGTATGTTTGAAGTAGCACCAACTCAAGACATTGTCAGGACATCTCTAACGACTCTTTGGTCAAACGTGGCCTCTTTTGCGCCTCAGCTGGTCGCCGCTATAATAGTCTTTCTCATTGGTTGGCTTGTCGCCGTTCTTCTTGGGAAAGTCGCTTATCATATTGTCAGGGCAATTCATTTAGACAGCGCTCTAACCAGGGTTGGTTTCAGGAGAGCCTGGGAGAGAAGCGGACTTCAGTTGAATAGCGCTCACTTCTTTGGCGAATTAGTAAAATGGCTGTTTGTAATAGTTTTCCTGATGGCGGCAACAAATATTCTGGGACTCAAAGAAGTTACCGAATTCCTTAGAACAGTTGTTATCTACCTGCCCAATGTAATTATTGCTGCCGTGATTCTTTTGATCGGAATCCTTCTGTCAAAGGTTCTAGAGAATTTTGTCAGAGGTTCGGTAAAGGCGGCCGGGCTTGCTTCAGCAAATTTCCTGGCCGAGGCGACCAGGTGGGCGATATTTATATTCTCATTGCTTGTTGCCCTATCTCAACTTGGCGTTGCCGATGAGATTATAAGGATTCTTATTATCGGTGTTGTTGCTGCTAGCGCCCTTGCCGTAGGACTTGCCTTTGGTCTCGGTGGAGTTAAGCATGCTGACGATTTGATCGGGAGGCTTAGAAAGAGGATCGGGGAGTAAATATCTTTTTACCAACTAAAATCAACGGCTCACATGGTGAGCCGTTGATTTTAGTTGTAACTTGATGTAATAAAGGGTTAGATCTTCTAATTTTAGGAACAAACGATGGACAGCTCGAAGGTCCGTATTTTAAGAGCCGATAGAAGGCATCTCAAAGGGATAAACAACCTGATTGTTAAAACTAGAATTGGAAGTCCGATGAAAAAACTCGAAGGCTGTTTCTGGATAGTGAAGGATGGTGAAAGAACCATCGGTTGTATGGGAGCAGAGTTTATAAATACCTGCACAGTAATCTTGACCCACCTTGCCGTAGATGAGATGTATAGACGCCAAGGAATTGGAATGTCGCTATTCAATCATGCCCTACGTTTCGCAGAGAGTAAGGGATCGAGTACTGCGGCATTTATTACGATGTACTATCACTTCAACCGGTTCAAGAAACGTGGCTTCAGGACAAGCCCCAGGAGATTTTTGCCGGAAGATGTACAGAGCCACTGGATGTTCACGGCCAAGAGATATATGAAATGCGCCGCTATGATTAAGAGCTTACCCCATACCGACTAACAGTCGGTTTTTATTTAATCTCTTGATTTAGAAACTACCTTTTGTCATAATTTGGCCAGACCTTTTATATTCAGGAGGCGACAATGAAGATTTTTCTTATTTCCCCCGTGAAAAACGCCAGCTTTTTGACTCAATCCAAGATGGAACTGTATGTTGATTTTCTCGAGAGGAGTGACCACCAAGTCCATTGGCCAATAAGAGATACGAAGCAAGAGGATCCGACCGGGGGCTATAATATTTGTCGGACAAATTTTCAGGCCATATTGGAAGCGAATGAGATTCACATCTGGTATGATGAAACCAGCGGAGGTTCCAAATTTGATATGGGCGGGGTATTCATGCTTTCTTTACTGGCCGAGGGGATGGGCGATAAAATAAAGGTTATAATAGCCAATCCAGAAGAGGTGGCGGATGTTCCGGGTAAGAGCCTCTTTAAAGTGATGAAACGCATAGCCGACTAATAGTCGGCCTTTTTCTTTGTTCCTACGTTATCTATCTAGCGGAGCTATTCCAATTGTTCGACCTACTTTATTTCTACGGACAAATAGTTAAATTAACCTCAATTTAGCTAATAAACCAGGGTTTCCCCATCGAAGACTCTGGCCCTAGTTTATTGATTAACTAAATTATCAGTTAATTTAACTATTGTGTTACCCTTGAAAAAAGACGGTCTCAAATTGAAAGAGCTCCGCTAGCTTAAATTTCGGCTATTGAGCTTAAACTCTATGCCCTAGCGAGGAAATTCGCAGGCAAGCCGGCTTGGTTCTGCGGCTTGCCGAGTACTTAAGATTCGGTTTCTCGCTGGAAGAAACCGAATGTGGTTCGAGTCTGGGTGTAGGGTTTGAGCGAGGGTGAGAAGTGAGAAGTGAGAGGCTAATTTAATTGCAAAACCTTCTCGTAGCCTTCCTTGAAAATCTTTTTTATCCCGTCTTGTTCAGAAGGGGAGAATTTAGACAGAACCATTTTAACTACGAAGTTATCACGTTTTTTATCTGATTGCTGGCGGGCCTTTTGTAGGTTCCTGGTAGCCAGACCGATTCTAAGGCGATAGAATTTCTTTGTTTTTAGCGACTTCATTATCGACTCTATTCCTCTATGTCCGCCCGAATTTTTCTCAAATGATATTTTGGTATTACCGAAGGGGATGTCGAGATCGTCCTGAATGACCAGTATTTGTTCAGGCTTCACCTTGTAGAAATTCTTTAACTTAGCTGCTGCCTCGCCGGTCTTGTTAACATAAGTCTGGGGCTTGGCGAGGATCACTGGGCTGCCTTCTAACTTGCACTTTGCTGTCAGGGCATTTAACTTTTTATTGAATTCCCAGCCAGAGGCTGGTCCGCCTTTGGAGGAAAAATCACATTTCTTCGCGATGTAATCAACCAGCATAAACCCTACATTATGACGGGTGTTCTGGTATTGCCCGTCAGGATTGCCGATTCCGATGACTAATTTAACTGATTTCATATCTAGAATAATAGGGTTTTGTGGGCCAACATCCAATATTGACTTTTGAGATGAAAAGTGATATAATTAAAGGCATAGGATAGATAGCACCTTTATATACTACTTGCGAATGCGTGATTGCAGCTTTTTGGAGATTTTAGTCTCTAGTAAGCTGCAATCACGCAGCCAGAGGTAAGCCTGGGGGTCAGACCATTAGGTCATGACTGAGGGGCAAACCAAGGAGCACAGAATGGCAAAAAGCAGAATCGGGGGAGCACTCGGTCTCATCACGTTGATCGTCACGAAAGTGATGTCGGCCGTCAAGGAGCATGGCGAGGACATCGTCCTCGGCCTCGGAGAGGCCAAGCTCGGTCCGGTCATCGATCGGTTCGTTGCGGACCTGGTCGCGGTCGGCCGTGCTGCCAGTAACATTCTCCCCATCAACACCGGCGGGAACCGAACTACCGAACAGGTTGTGGCGGCCGGGAAATACCAGTACGCCAACGCCTGGATCAACAGCACAAACTTCCCGTGGCGTCGCCGCCAGGGGAAGCGTACGATTGAGTTGGTCGACATGGCCCAGCACGGGTTCAAGTCCACCTACTCGTTGCAAGACGCTCTGACCGTTCTTCAAAAGCTCGGCCTCGACCGGCCAGTCTACGAGGATGGTTTGCTCGTCGGCGCAGAATACCCGCAGAAGCAGGTGGAACGTGCGATCATGTTCCCCCACGAACCGGTGCTTGACGCCAACGGCAACGCGCACGTGATCTACCTCTGGTGCAATTCCGGCTTCCGCAAGCTGCATCTGAACTGGACCGGCTTCAGCTGGCACGTGAGCGCGCTCGTTGCGGGTGTTTCGCAAGTCGTTGCACTTTGAGTCTTTGGCTCGGGGGCTGGGGATCTTTGATCCTTGGCCCCTTCGTTTTTTTCCGCCCTTGAAAATTGTTTTCAAGGGCGGTATTTTGTAAAAGTTTAAAAATTTTTATATATTAATTCCGGACGCTAGGCTAATATATGTCTACGGTTGCCGTCTGGAATTTTTCCGGCTCGGGGGCTTTAGACGGCCGAGGTCCGGGATTAATAAATGCAGAGTGGCGTTGGGTAAATCCTTACGCCAGAGTCATTATTAATTTATAAAAAATGAAAAGACTTGGTACGGAGTATTAGGGGATTATGGATTTAATCCTCAGATCCCGAATTAGGTTCAATCCCGAGAGTTAATCTCCATCATCTACCTCCGCCAGTTGGCGGATGGCGAAGACGGATGGCTAATCAAGGGATGGTGGCAAAGAAAATGCTTCGTACGTAGCTTGACGCCAACGGCAACGCGAACGTGATCTACCTCTGGTGCAATTCCGGCAACCGCAAGCTGAATCTGAACTGGACCAGCAACAGCTGGAACGTGAGCACACTCGTTGCGGGTGTTCGCAACTCACTTCATTTAAAACACCGGATATTTATCCGGTGTTTGTTTTATTTGGTATCGCTAGGTGATCTTGCTACCTGTCTGTACCATCCGCCGAGCATTCTTCCGATTTCAACAAGTGGTTCGGATATGGTAATGTATTTTTTGTTCTCTAAAGACTTGATCTCCCAAGAGATCTGAAGGAGGAATTTTAATAGGTCTATTTTGCCTATAGCTTTCTGGATATATGGCGATTTAGAATCGCGAGGCAAGTAACCAGCAATAAAAATCAATTCCAGGGCCTCAATAAATATAGAATCAATCTTATTTCCCAGGGTATATTTCGAACTCTTGGGAAAATGAGGGACTATTTCATGCCAGATCTTGTAAACAACAATCAACCTCTGAATAATCGGCAAGGTAGTGTTGGGGGGCATAGGAGAAGATTAAAATTCAAAAATCAAAATTCAAAAAATTTGAATGAGATTTCGAAATTTAAAGAAATAATCAGTTTAGATAATTTACTTTTAGCCTGGCAAGGATTCATAAAAGGCAAGCGTGGCAGAAAGGATGTCCAGGAATTCAGTCTCAACCTCATGGATAATGTAATATTCCTCCACAACGATTTATCAAATCATACCTACAAGCACGGAGAATATCAAGCTTTTAATATAAACGATCCCAAGCCGAGGAATATCCATAAAGCCAGCGTTCGAGACAGATTACTCCATCATGCTATATATCGAATATTGTATCCTTTCTTTGATCGAACATTCGTATCAGATTCTTTCTCCTGTCGGATCAGTAAAGGTACTCATAAGGCGTTAGATAGGTTCAGAGCTTTTTTCTATAAAGTAAGCCAGAACAATACCAAAACCTGCTGGGTACTAAAATGCGACATTAAGAGATTCTTTGAGAATATAGATCACAGAATATTGATCGGAATTTTAGAAAAATACATACCCGATCAGGATATAATTTGGTTAACTAAAGAAATAATCGGTAGCTTCTGTAAATATCCTGACAGAGGGCTTCCTCTGGGGAATCTCACCTCCCAACTGTTCGTCAATATCTACATGAATGAATTTGATCAATACGCTAAGCATACTGTAAAGGCCAAATACTACATTCGATATGCCGATGACTTTGTCATCCTGTCGCAGGATAAAGATTGGCTCTGCGAAACGTTGATTAAGATCGGAGACTTTTTATCAGAAAGACTGAAGCTTCAGCTTCATCCGAATAAAGTATTCGTTAAAACTATTTCTTCCGGAGTGGACTTTTTGGGCTGGGTCCATTTTCCCGACCATAGAGTATTGAGAACGGCGACTAAGAGGAGGATGATGAAAGGGCTAGAGAACAATACAAAAGCAGAAACCAGGGCTTCATATTTGGGATTGCTGAAACACGGCAATACCAATAAAATTAAATCTATGATAAAATCCAGCTAATGTTAGATCTCGTCTTCCAAAACTCAACTTCTGACAAATTTCCGAAAAAGGATTTTTTTGAGAAGATCATTAGCATCGGTGCTGGCAAATTAAATATGAAAGTTAAGCATGTGGGGATAAGCCTTAACCTAGTGGAGGACGGTAGGATAAAAGAACTTAATAAAAAGTACCGACGCAAAAACAAAGTTACGGACGTCTTGTCGTTCCCGATGACTGACGCCCCTTCTAAAAAGTTACGAGTTACCAGTTACGAGTTACCAGTTACTGACTTGGGGGACATTTTTATCTGTCTGCCATTTGCAAAAAAACAAGCAAAGAGCGAAAATGTAAGTATAGACAGGAAATTAGCCCAGTTGACCGTACATGGCTTTTTGCATTTAGCTGGATATGATCACGAGGTATCTAGGCAAGAGGCAGGTAAAATGCTTAATCTTGAAAACAAAATTCTGAATAAGCTTTACGACTGGTAATGTAAAATTAAAAAATCAAAGTGCAAAATGACAGTGTAAAATTTAAAATTGTCAGATTTCTGATTATTTTTCCATTTTGAACAGTCATTTTTATTTTTGATATTTACATTTTAATTTTATTTTCATGGCAAGACAGCACACAATTAGCGGAATCGATGTAGGCAATTCCCAAATCAAAGCGATAATCGCCAGAATTAATAGCGATAGTTTAAAGCCGGAGATTATCGGTTCCGGCAGTGCTTCTTCAAACGGATTGCGTAAGGGCATTATAGTCGATATGGAGGAAACAATTGAGAATGTTCGGACGGCTGTTCAAAGGGCGGAAGCAATGGCCGGCACGTCTATTAAGCGGGCCTATCTGGCCGTTAACGGTCTTCACATACATACCCAGACCTCCCGGGGCGTAATCGCCGTATCGAGGGCCGATAATGAGATTTCTCAAAATGATATTGACCGAGTTGTAAAAGCCGCTTCAGTTGTAAGCTTACCTCCAAACAGGGAGATTATTCATGTAATTCCAAAGAATTTTGTTATCGATGGAACGGAATATGTTAAAAACCCTTTGGGAATGAAAGGTGTTCGTCTTGAGGCAGATGTTCTCATTGTCGATGGCTTATCGCCATATCTTAGAAATCTGGTTAAATGCGTAAATCAAAATAATATAGAAGTTGCCGGGTTAGTGTATGCCCCTATTGCTTCTTCAATGGCAGTTCTCGATAAAAACCAAAAAGAATACGGTGTAGTAAATATAGATTTTGGAGGAGGAACATCAACTTTGGCCGTATATGAAGAAGCCGACTTACTTCACAGCGCTGTTTTGCCGGTTGGTTCCAGGCATATTACTAATGATCTGGCGGTGATGCTTAGAACCTCCCTGGATATAGCCGAGAGAATAAAGCTCGAGCATGGATCAACCTCTGAGGCCGAAGACTTACGCAAAAGAGGGGAGATAGATTTGTCCGGTCTTTTGGGCGAGAAAGATTTCTTGATTCCGAAGAAGCAGATTGTAAGGGTCGTTGATGCCAGAGTCCATGAACTATTTGATATAGTCGGTAATGAATTGAAAAAAGTTTCCAAAGCAGGACTTCTTCCGGCCGGGATTGTTTTAAGCGGGGGAGGAGTTAATTTACCAGGAATGGTTGCTTTGGCTAAAGAAAAGCTTCGCCTGCCGGTTAGAATAGCCAGATCGGTTCATTTTGAGGGAATATCCGATGTTGTAGATGATCCGGCCTTTTCTGTTGCTATGGGCGTTGTCTTATGGGGGATGGGTGAAGAAATGGGTGGACAGGGTGCGAAAATGACGTCTTCCCTTGATTCCAGCGATTTTCTTAAAAAGCTGACAAGCTGGTTAAAGAACTTTATGCCGTAAATTAGCTTAAGGCTCAATGTCTAATGCTTTAAGTTTTAGTTCTTGAGCTTTCTGCTCCTGCGCTTTGAGCTTTAGTCCTTTAGCTCTAAGCTCCAGCCTTTCTTATAAACAGTTTATCCACAGAATTGGCGTTTAGAGTTGCCGTGCTTTTTGTTTTATGATAATACATAGTATACCTAAATGTTTGATTACTAATTTTTAATCTCCCAAACTCCATGACTGCACAAGTAAAACCAGCCTTTGAAACATTTGCCAGAATAAAAGTTATCGGCTGTGGCGGTTCCGGCGGCAATGCCTTAGCTCGGATGATCGAATCCAGAATTCATGGGGTTGAGTTTATTGCCATTAATACCGATGCTCAAGCTCTTCACAATACTAATTCTCCGACCAAAATTCATATCGGCAAGAGCCTGACCAAAGGTCTTGGAGCAGGAATGAATCCTGACATAGGCAAGCAAGCGGCGATTGATACTAAAGAAGAAATTTCTACAGTATTGAAGGGTTCGGATATGGTTTTTATAACTTGCGGACTTGGCGGAGGAACAGGAACCGGCGCCGCTCCTATTGTTGCTGAAATTGCCAGAGACCTCGGCGCTCTAACCGTCGGAGTTGTTACAAAGCCTTTTAGCTTTGAAGGTGCTCAGAGAATGAGAATTGCGGAAGATGGTTGGCATGGATTACGCGAGAAGGTTGATGCTCTGATAACAATTCCCAACGACAGACTTCTTTCCATTATAGATCGGAAAACTCCGCTTTTGGAATCTTTTGCTATCGTTGATGACGTTTTGAGACAGGGCGTACAGGGTATTTCTGATTTGATTACTATTCCTGGAATTATCAATGTTGATTTTGCCGATGTTAAGGCCGTTATGGCCAACTCTGGTTCGGCTTTGATGGGCATCGGGCGAGCCAGCGGAGAGGATAGGGCGATTGAGGCGGCCAAAATGGCGATAAACTCTCCTCTGCTCGAAGTCTCCATAGATGGTGCAAGGGGAGTATTGTTCAATGTGTCCGGCGGTACTGACTTAGCAATGGCTGAAATTAATGAAGCGGCCAGGATAATTACTGAGCATATCGACTCCGATGCCAAAGTTATTTTTGGAGCGGTTTTGGACGATAAACTTAAAAAGGGAGAAATAAAAATTACAGTTGTGGCTACCGGTTTTAACAACGGCCATCCGGCACAAGCTCGTCCGGCGCTAATTCACCAGAAGCCAAACCTTTTCGACAGCCCGATCGATACTAGGAAAAATGGCAGTAGTGGCAATGGTTATTTAAATGGCAACGGAAATGGAAACGGTAATGGGCATAGTCCAGTAAGTACAGTAAGAGAATTTGTCGATTCCTCAATAACAGCAGATGACGATCTCGATATCCCGGCATTCATTCGCCGAAAGATGAAGTAGTCGCTCGCCTCCATCCTTTCTTCGGCCTACTTTTTATCTTCGTAAAATAACCAAATAAATCTCAATTTAGCCGACAAAAACCCGGAGACCCCTCGCAGACTCGACCCAGGTTTATTATCTAGCCGAATTATCGATTTATTTGGTTATTTCTTAACCTCGAAAAAAGACGGCCTCAAAAGGATGAGGACTCGCTCCCTTATTAATATATTAAGAGCAAGGACTACTGTCTTTTGCGTAGCGAAAGGCAGTAGTCCTTGCGAGTGGTTATCAACAATTTTTAATCTTGAAATAAATGTTTGTTAAGTTTAAGATTAAGGTA
>Ga0209542_10005081_pt1 | contig 26612 bp, 28 predicted proteins | sample RifCSPhighO2_01_FD_184028 | JGI IMG/M metagenome (GOLD analysis project Ga0209542, IMG submission 184028) | Soil microbial communities from Rifle, Colorado - Rifle CSP2_plank highO2_0.1 (SPAdes) (version 2) | ecosystem: Environmental > Terrestrial > Deep subsurface > Rock core/Sediment ...
CAACAGTCATGTCCAGAACCTGGGAGATATCTTTATCTTTAAAATGAATCTCCAAAGCTTCCCGATTGTATCTTTTACCGTTACACCCTTCACAAGTTACAAAAACATCCGGCAAAAACTGCATCTCAATTTTAATTTGTCCTTCACCCTCACAAACCTCACACCTGCCTCCTTTGACATTAAAAGAGAACCTGCCTGGTCCATAACCGCGGGCTTTTGCTTCCGGGGAATTGGCAAATAATTCTCTGATAAAAGTAAAAGCTCCGGTGTAGGTTGCCGGATTAGACCTTGGGGTTCTGCCAATAGGAGATTGGTCTACCATGACTACTTTATCAACTAACTCCAGTCCTTCAATTCCTTCATGATGGCCGGCTTTTTCTCTTGATCTGTAAATCCGGTGAGCTAATGTTCTGTATAAAATGTCATGAACCAGGGTTGATTTGCCTGAACCGGAAACCCCGGTGACGACAATGAATTTTCCCAAAGGGAATTTGACGTCAATTCCTTTTAAATTGTGCTCAGAAGCTTTAAGAATCTGGAGGTGTCCTTTGTCTTCGCTTCTTTTTGTTTCAGCCAGTATTTCTATCTTTTTTTTACCTGAGAGGTATTTTCCAGTTAAAGAGTTGGGATTGTTCATAATATCTTGAGGGGTTCCAAAAGCGACAATATTTCCGCCATGCTCACCAGCCCCGGGCCCGATCTCAAACATCCAGTCAGCATTTTCCATTGTCTCAGCATCATGTTCATTAACAATCACGGTATTGCCCAGATCTCTCAGTTTCTTAAGGGTTTGGATTAATCTGGTATTATCTCTTTGATGCAGCCCAATAGAAGGCTCGTCCAGAACGTATAACACTCCTGAAAGTCCTGAACCAATCTGGGAAGCCAGCCTGATTCTTTGTGATTCACCACCGGCTAACGTCATAGCTGCTCTGTCTAAAGTTAAGTAATCCAGTCCCACATCCATCAGAAACTGAAGCCTGGAGTTAACCTCTTTTAAAACTGCCTGACCAATTGTTTGCTCTCTCTGGGATAGGATTAATTCCTTACCGTCATCACGAGGAGCGTTAGCGACGTGGTGATCTTGTTTAACTAGATTGCCACGCGAACTTTGTTCGCTCGCAATGACGTTTGATGGAGCTAAATGTGTAATCCACTCAAGAGCATCTTTAATAGACTGACTGGTAACTTCGGCAATATTTAGTTCGTCAATGGTGATAGATAGTGATTCATCCTTAAGTCTTGAACCCTTACATTTAGGACATATTTCCCTGACCATATATTTTTCTATCTCTTGTTTAACCCATTCAGATTCTGTTTCTTTATACCTGTCTTTCAAATAGGCAACTAAACCTTTAAACGTCGAGTAAAAATGAGTCCATTTGCCTTGTCTGTTTTTGCCTTCTACTTTAAACTGCTCATCCCCGGCTCCATACAAAAGCAACTTTCGGACATCAGGTCCAATATTCCCCAACCTCGTAGACAGATCAAATTTATATTCTTTACCTACAGATTCAATTAGTCTGGTAAACCAGGTCTCAGAAGTTGCCAGTTTACTCCAGGGAAGTATTCCACCCTCAGAAATAGATAAAATAGGATTTAAAATTGCTTCAGGGTCGATCTCTAAAAGCGAACCAAGCCCGGTACATTCAGGACAGGCTCCGTGAGGTGAATTGAAGGAAAAAAGTCTCGGTTCAACTTCTGGTAAGGCAATATTATCAACCGGACAGGCAAATCTCTCTGAATAAAGATGATCAGTCATTTTTTTAGGGTTAGCAGGGAATTCTAAAGAAGCATCCAAAACTTCTGTAATAATGACTGATCCTTCACCAAGTTTTAAAGCAGTCTCCACAGACTGGGAAAGCCTGGAAATAATCGAATTTGTTGTTTTGTCATCCTGGCTTGTCCAGGATCCTGCCTTTTTAGATTCTGGAGTCGTCACTTTGTTCCTCCCCAGAATGACATTTTTATCTAAAACTACCCGATCTACCACCACATCTATAGTATGTTTATTATTTTTAAGTAACATAAAGTCCTCACTGAGATCCCTCATGTGTCCGTCAATCCTGACTCTGGAAAACCCTTTTTTGCGCAAATCATCAAATAAAGAAGTGAATTCACCTTTTCTGTCTTTAATCACAGGCGAGAGAACCATAATTCTTCTTTGTTTTTTAACACTTTGAGTCTCATCTTTAATAACTCTCTCTACAATCTGCTCAACACTCATCCGACTGATTTCCCTTCCACAAAGAGGACAATGAGGGTGACCAATACGGGCAAATAAAAGCCTTAAGTAATCATAAATTTCAGTCGTCGTCCCAACAGTAGATCTGGGGTTATGGGAAGCAGCTTTTTGATCTATTGAGATTGCAGGGGAGAGACCTTCTATATAATCTACATCAGGCTTATCCATCACTCCCAAAAACTGCCTGGCGTAAGCAGAAAGAGATTCGACATATCTTCTTTGTCCTTCTGCATAGAGAGTATCAAAAGCCAGGGAAGATTTCCCTGAACCTGAAAGACCTGTAAAAACTACCAACTTATTTTTGGGAATTTCTAAATCAATATTCTTAAGGTTATGCTCTCTGGCACCTTTGATTATTATTTTCTCATTCATATTAGTGGTGTCATTGCGAGACCACGAAGTGGCGTGGCAATCCTGTTTAAAACAAGATCCTCACGTCGCTTCGCTCCTCAGGATGACAAAAGAATTAAGTCGGTGAGCAAGCGAATGTTTACCGAAAATTTTGCCTTCAGATTCTAACAAATTCCAGGAAGTTTTGAAAGGGTTAAATGGCATATTGATTAGTGGATTATTAAGCTCTACTATTAATTTATGTCTGTCCTGAAGAGGCAATCTGGTATTGCTTCTATTGTTATTATTTTCGTATTAATAATTATTCTGGGGGCAGGTTTTTTTCTTCTAAAGGATAATCTTTTATCCAAACTTCAAAATAAAAACAAGACTGATCAGTCAATTGAAGAAATTAAAAAAGAAACTCAGGATTGGCAAACATATAATTTTAAATTTGGACAGCTTAATATTAAATATCCCAAGGGTTGGGTAGTCCGGTCTCCTGATAATTATCCTTCTGACTATAAATATGTGGATTTTCTGCCTGTTAAAGAAAATTCAGAGATTTCCAACAATAATATTATTAGTATTTCTGCAGGCATACCTTATGTTGAACCTCGTTATGAGGTTATAGACGAGGTGGTTATTGAATCTCCTCAAGATTCCAGTTACTCAGGTTCACTTCCACCCCCTCCACCACTGCCTCCTATTTATAAAGGACTTCAAGAAGCTATTTATGCTCAGCCTGAATCGCCACCCAATAATTTTAATATTCCGGCTTTGGGGGAGGGGGATAACGCTGTATTTAATCAGCAGCAGGATCAGACGGTAATAACTTTTAAAAAAGATGGAGTTGATTATAGCTTGACTGCTAATATTTATGCTGTTTTACAGGAAAAAATGGATCCGGCGGAAGTCACTGCAATTTTAACTAAAATGGCTAAAAGCGTTAGTTTTGCTGAGGAGTTAAGCAGTTGTGATAATTTTATCTTAAAGCCTTTAACCGATTTTCCTGAGAATTTTGTCTTAGCTAACTCTTATAATTCTGATAAAAAAGATCCGGTCAGCGGGTATGGTATTGATGTTAAAGGTGCAGTTGACAGATATTCGCTTGAACAAACAGCCCAGAGTAATTCTGAGAGAATTTTTACAGTTGTCTATAAAAAAGAAGGACAAGCTATTAATTCTTCAGAAGAGCTAATGAAGGGATTAGTTAATATAGAAGATGGCGGGGATATTTGGTCAAATAATTTGTCTGTGCTTTATCTTCTAAACTGTGCAGACTTTTTAACTAAACAGAATGTGATTAAAGATTACAGAATATATAAAGTTGGGGAAAGTACTCAAAGTCCATTTAACCTGGAGCTTTATGCTTCCTCAGAAAATCCAGCCAAACTATGGGGAGCAAAAGTCTGGAATATAAACCTCCTAAAACAAACCAGAGGCATAGTCTACGCTAAAATGGGCAACAACCTGCAAAAATACACCGCCACAAACTATTACGCAACTCTAAAGTAATCCTATAATAATTGATTTATTTTCTTCATTCTGTTAGAATCTAAAGCTATGTCAATGCCCGTATCAAGAAGAACAGGAATAATTTTATTAGCTGGGTTAGGAGTTGAAATGCTTGCAGCTTGTCGAGCGAATACTCTACCTGCGCCTAAACCCACCAGAGATCAGTTACAAGCAATCGACACAACCCCATCAGTCAATCTAGATTTTTTAACTAAAACACGATCTGGTTTTATTGGTGGCCTCGTCAGACCTAATGGAGAACAAACCTCTTTAGTTGCTATTGACCGAAATCATTTAGCTACGAGTGGAGTTATTGAAAATCTGAGTATTCGTTATGGAGTCAGCAGACTTGAGGTAGCAGTCACTGGTTTACCTCAAGAACGAATTAATGTGTTATTTAACCTTTTAGCGGTAGCCGACGATAAATTTCTAGATGAAGCTGCAAAGACGTTAAGTATAAAAGGATATCCCGGCTCATTTTTAGTAATTGAAGCAAGGCATACGCCAACCCGATTTACCCAGGAACCATTCGTTCATCCGGCAAGATTAAGTTATACTTCTAAATAATCTCAGTTGCTCAGTTCTTTTACTACGCAGTAGAAAGTTCCTTTATTTGATCTCTTAATTTTGCTGCTGTTTCAAAGTCAAGTAAACTGGCTGCTTCTTTCATTTGGGCTTCTAGTAGTTTGACCATTTCCTGCTTGTCTTTTACCGGGATATCATCAACAGATAGTCCTTTATCACCGGCTTTTTCTTCAAGTTCTTCAACTTTTTCAATTAACCTGTCCCGCAGCTCTTTACTAATAGATTTGGGAGTGATTTTATGTTTTTTATTATATTCAACTTGATACTGCCTTCTTCGATCGACTTCTTCTATAGCTGCTTTCATGGATTTGGTCATATTATCGGCGTACATAATCACCGCCCCTTTAACGTGTCTGGCAGCTCTTCCCATGGTTTGAATTAGGGAGGTGCGGGATCTGAGGAAGCCTTCCTTATCAGCGTCTAAAATTATGACTAAAGAGACTTCCGGCAAATCCAAACCTTCCCTGAGTAGATTAATTCCTACTAACACATCAAATTCTCCCAGTCTTAAAGACTGCAAAATATCAGACCGTTTTAATGTTTCAACGTCAGAATGAAGATACTCAACTTTAATCCCTTTTTCTGCTAAATATTCTGTTAAATCCTCAGCCATTCTTTTAGTTAAAGTAGTTATTAAAACTCTTTCACCAATTTTGACTCTCTCTTCAACTTCTTTAATCACATCAGGAATCTGTCCCTCAGTTTTTCTGACAGAAATAGATGGGTCAATAATTCCAGTAGGCCTAATAAGCTGCTGAGCTATGTTGGGATGATTGTAAAAGTTATACGTGTCATCTCGAGCAGAGCGAGAGATCTCTAGATCTTGAGATTTCACCCCAAGGGTACTAGCTTCTTCGAAGCGGCGCTCACTATCGTTCGAAATGACAGGAACATAACCCATGGATAAGGAAAGCTCGTAATCATTTGGAGTGGCTGAAACATAAATTGTCTGGTTAGCCCTTCTTTGGAATTCATCAAACTTTAAGGGTCTATTGTCCAAAGCAGAAGGTAATCTAAAACCAAATTCAATTAAAGTGCTTTTTCTGGCCTGGTCACCGTTATACATGCCTCTTATTTGTGGCAAAGTAATATGGGATTCATCAACAATCAGTAAATAATCTTTGGGAAAAAATTCCATTAAAGAAGAGGGGGCTTCACCGGCGGCCCTGCCATCAAAATACCTGGAATAATTTTCAATCCCGTTACAATACCCGAATTCCCTGATCATCTCCAGGTCATACCTGGTTCTTTGTTCCAGTCTTTGAGCTTCTAAAAGTTTATTCTGGCTTTTCAGTTCGATTAACCTTAGCCTTAAATCTTCCTCAATCTGTTTCATAGCCGGGATCATCATTTCATCAGGAGTAATGTAGTGTTTTGCCGGGTAAAGGGTGATTGTTTGCGGAGTTGGGGTATAGTCACCGGTTAAAGGATCAAGGTGAGCTACCCGTTCTATTTTATCCCCTAAAAGCTGCAATCTAATTGCCTGATCAGAATAAGAAGGAAAAATATCAATTGTGTCGCCTTTAACCCTGAAAGTTGAACGTTTAAAATCAAAATCATTTCTTTGATAAAACATTTTAGTCAGCATTTTAGTTATCGATTCAATTCCCAGTCTGACGCCTTCTTTAAGCTCCATAATTGCCCCTCCATACTCTTTAGGTGAACCAAGATTGTAAATACAGGAAACAGAAGCAACAACGATAACGTCACGCCTTGTAAGGAGTGAAGTAGTGGTAGAGAGCCTAAGTTTTTCAATCTCCTCATTAATCTGGGTTTCCTTTTCAATATAAGTGTCAGACCCGGGCATATAAGCTTCAGGTTGGTAGTAGTCATAATAAGAGACAAAATACTCTACAGCATTGTCAGGAAAAATTGATCTAAACTCTTGAGCTAGCTGCCCTGCCAGGGTTTTATTATGGGAGATAATTAAAGTAGGGCGTTGAACTTTCTGAATGACATTAGCCATGGTAAAAGTCTTTCCACTCCCTGTTACACCAAGTAAAACCTGATGTTTTTCTCCCTTATTTAACCCTTGAGTAAGCTTCTCAATAGCCTGAGGCTGGTCTCCTGTAGGTTTAAATTGACTAGAAATTTTAAAATTAGACATAATGATTTCCTTTTCGAACGCAGTGAGAAACTTCTTTCTGTCATCCCCGACTTGATCGGGGATCCATAGAATAATACTGTTAATTAGATTCCCGCCTGCGCGGGAATGACAAATAAAACCTTGCTCGAAGAAGAATATTATACTACAATTCTCGCGAAAAATACCCGAACAAGTATGCAGAAGATGGTTTAGCTGATGCTCATCCAGAAACTACTCTCTCAAGAGAGTCAATTTGGGTCATGCATCAAAAATTAACTGCGGGAGGTGTTTCGAATTTTGATGCTTCCAGTCTCAGATATAATATTGGTATATCAGCCCCCGGGGCAGATGGGTTCTGGGAGGATTTTGCAACTAAATTAGTCGCAATGGATCAAAGCGGAGTTGAATTGGTCTTTGCAGGTCCATCAAGTCGCTGTAGAATACCAACCATAAATCAACAAACAGCCATTGTTAATCCAAAAGTTAACAGAATATTAAATAAATTTCGATATTTTGAAGAGGGGCAATTAGTGGATACAAGACCAGCCCCTGAAAACCAGATCTATGTTGCTCAAAATACTCACCATAATGATAGAACTATCAGATTAGAAGTTGGGCAAAGATTTCAAATTGTTTGGTAACTTCTTTACAGACTCTCCAATGATTTAGGTAATTTATCTTAATCTACATTTCTTAATAAAAAATCTGTTAAATTATTACCATAATTATTAAGAGCGTTTCTTATTCCAAATCTGTGTCCCCAATTTGGTAAGGGTGTGATTTTAGCACCTTCTAAGAAGCTGGTAGAGCCAGGAACTAATTCATCAACTCGGGCCTGAAATACCAGAAACTTTCTTCTGTCCTGAACAGTTAACTCTTTTTGCCTAGCCTCAAAAGTTTGAACAGAATCTTTAAAGGCTGGTCTTCCAGTAGATGTTATCCATAGGGGAGGGAAAGGTACTAATATTCCACCAGGGTGAAGTCTGCCGCAAACATTCACAACTTTTTCTATTTTATTCTTATTCTCCAGATAAACCAGTCCGGCTAAACTTCCACTAGCACTGATTCCTACTATTGAAACCTTTCCCGATTTTGCAAGATCAGTTACTTCTGCAGATATTCTTTTAATTTTAGGTTGAACTGTTTTTTCTACTTTGTTTTTCCACTGGGCACTTTTGCTTACATGAAAAACTAAGCCTGGAAATTGGTGTTTTTTAACAATATCTTCAATCATCCCAACCTCATCTCCCAGGCCAGGAATAACAAGTATGTGATGTTCTTGACTCATGTCAAAAATTATAGCAAATAAAGATTGTACTTCCTGTATAATTAATCTACATTGCCCAAAATGTCTTTAAAGAATAAATTAATTCTAAATATCTTTATATTAGGACTTTTGCCTGTTTTTTTACTCACTTCAGGTTTTTATATCTCTTCTTACCTTAAGTTTAACAATAGTCTGGGACAGATATTACTTCTTGTAATGGTGACAATTTTATTTACAACACTCTGGGCTTTTTTTATTTTCAAATGGTTAAAAAAAACTTATCTGGGTAATTTGAATATTACCACTGAGTTTGTCACCAGGCTTAGTCAGGGTAACTATATCCCAAAGATTGTTTTAAAAGACGGCAGCGAATGGAAAGATTTAGAGACAGCATTAAATGCCACTAATGAACAGTTTGTAAAAGACAGTAAGAAATTCTTTGAGCATGAAGCAGTTGTAACTGCAGAAAAAAAGAAATTTGAGGTAGCAATTTTCGACCTGACAGACCCAATCATGGTCCTGGATAACAGTTTTAAAATTTTAAGCTTTAATAAAGCAGCTGAAGAATTAACCGGTCTAAAAAAAGTTGATGCTTTAGGTAATCCTATTTCCACTGTTATAAAAATTTATGACCGGGTGAAAGAATTGCCCCCGGCAGTTTTTGTTCCGCTGCAGCCTAAAGGATTTGAAGGAGTCATATTTAATGCCCCAGAAGTAAGAATTGTTAGTAGTACTAATAAAGAAGGGTATGCTGATATGAGAGTTATGCAGTTGCGGGAAGGATCTTTGATCAATGTCTCTTGTATTATTATGTTCCATGACACTACCCGGGAAAAGCAGTTAGAATCAATGAAAATGGATTTTGTATCAATGGCTGCCCATGAGTTGAGGACTCCCTTAACATCAGTCAAAGGCTATATTTCGGTTTTTATTAATGAAAACAAAGATAAGCTGACTGAGGAACAGATGATGTTTCTAAGAAGAATTTCTACATCTACTCAGCAGTTGAGTGCTTTAGTGGAAAATTTATTGTCGGTTTCCAGAGTTGAAAGAGGTGCGATGTCTTTGCATACCCAGATTGTGGATTGGACTACTAATGTTAAAACCCAGGTAGAGCTATTTCAGATTAGAGCCTATGAAAAAAGGATTAGTATCAAATTTATCCCCCCGGTTGTAAAAATTCCTTCAGTTAATGCTGATGCGGTCAGGATTAATGAGGTTTTGGGGAATTTAATATCCAATGCTATTAATTATACTGAGCCTGGCGGTACTATTGAAATTTCTATTGAACTTAAAGATGAAGAGGTAATTACTCATGTTAAGGATACAGGTAAAGGTATTCCCAAAGATTTACTTCCAAGGCTCTTTACTAAATTCTTCAGGGTTCAGGGAGGAGGGGCAGAGCAGGCGTCTAAGGGGAATGGTTTAGGGCTTTACCTGTCAAAGGCGATAGTTGATCTTCACCATGGCAAAATCTGGGCAGATTCGGAAGGGGAGGGGAAAGGGGCTATATTTAGCTTCTCTTTGCCCTCCGTTACCGATAAAATAGATATCAGCATATTTACAAAGACGATATAGTTTAATATTATCAAGTTAATGCGGATACTTTTAATAGAAGATGAAGAATACATCAGGGATCTATTTAAGAGGCAGTTAGACCTTTCAGGATTTACTACAGACGGGTTTGAAAAAGGGAACGAAGGGTTAGCTGCCCTTGCCCAGAATCAGTATGATTTAGTCCTACTTGATATCATGCTGCCTGATATCAATGGTCTGCAGATACTTCAAAAAATCAAACAGGATCCGGCTAAAAAAAATATTCCGGTGATGATGCTTACGAATTTAGGACAGGATGCTGTTATTAAGCAGGGATTTGAACTGGGAGCTGACGGATATTTAGTTAAAGCAGCTTACACCCCTGACCAGGTGGTTCAGGAAGTAAAAAACTTACTGGCTAAAAAGCAGGCTGCCCCGGTCGTAGCAACAGGAATTACTGCACCTCAACCTCCTACAAACCAAGCTACCCCAGCCATAACGCCAGAGCCAGTTGCCCCAATGCCCCCCCCTCCAGTCCAGCCTGCAGCCCCAGTTGATCCTTTAGTTCCTATTCCTGCTTCCGATGTAACTACAAATAATAATTAACCAGAGTAAGGATTAGGTGGATAAGTAAATGAGTCCTGGGAAGCTATAGTTAGTTCATCGCCTTCTTTTGCCTCGGATTTATAATCAACAGAAGTTTTAAGCATCACAGCTTGTAAATGAAATTCATCCTTTATTTGTTTTACATAAGCACCTCTTGCATACATCAATCCAGATCTATGTCTCTCAAAATAAAGATGAGGTGCTGTATGATTTACATGATTGTTGAAATCAATAAACTCTGGACCAATCTTAATTGGAGCTGTTCTTTCCATTAATAGTTAACCTGGGGCTTCTTTTCTTGGCATAAAGGAGATATTAACAGATTTGAGAGTTAATTTTGATTTAGATTAATCTTTTTTCTCTTTGGTGACGGCGAAGGGGATTTCGTCCCAGTCTCTTACTTTTCTGATTTTTAAGTTTTTTGCCCAGACTGTATCTAAAAATGAGGTGTCTACGCCTTTTTCGCGGGCCTTCGCTCTTAGTGCAAGAAGATCCTTGGGGAAACATTTGCCTCCAAAACCTCTAGTTGTGGTGATATCTAAATGTGAATCAAAAATTCGGTGATCCGCTACCACTAATTTTTTAACTTCTTCATATTTAATTCCCAGCTTCTCGCAGATATCAAACATCTCATTGGCAAAAATAACTTTGCTGGCAAGGTAGCAGTTAGCCATGTACTTAACCATTTCAGCAGTTGTGGGATCTGTCTGGAACATAGGCATATGGGGGAAGTGTTTTTTATAAAGGGAAATTACCCTTCTGGAAACTAAATCATTAGAGGATCCAATTACACATCTATCAGATTTAACAAAGTCTTCTAAAAAATTAGCTTCAGTTAAAAACTCAGGGTTAAAGCAGAAATTAACATCAGGATATTTTTTCTCAAAAGCTTCAGTGGTTCCGGGAACAATAGTAGATTTTAAGATGACAATTTTATCAGTTCCTTTAACTTCCTTAGCAATTTCTCCAACTACCTCTTCTACTATAGATAAATCAATTCCTGATTCATCTTCCATAATTGGAGTAGGGACGGAAACAAAGATAAATTCTGCTTTTTCGCAAACTTCCCTGAGGGTTAAATAATTTTTGAATTTATCATAGATATGAATATCTTCACCGCGGAATCCATACTCCACAGCCTGACCCACAATCCCAAACCCAATAATTCCAATCTGATAATTCATCTAAAAGATAATACCAGAGTCATTAGTACCTTGCAAGAATCCGGAATTTTTCTCTGTCCTTAAATATTAATCCAAGTAAGGTTCATCGAAAAAATAGGCATCAACCTCGGAGGTTGCAGCCTATTTAACCTCGGAGGTTGATGCCTATTTATGGAGGTTGATGCCTATTTATACGTTACTGTATGTCAAGTGGGAGGCTCTGGATTAATTAAGCAAGAGCGATAAATATTAAACCTAAGAATATAAAAAATAATGCAGCTGTTTTAGGTTTAGTTAGTTTTTCTTTGAGAAAAATAACTCCCAAGACACTACCCAAAATTGCTGCTGAGCTTTTAATAGCCAGAACGTAAGAAACAATCCCAGTATTTAAAGCTATGGTATAACAGATGAAAGCTACTGTTTGTAATATTCCTAACAGGCTAAAACCCTTTAAGTTATTTTTTGTAGAGCTGGAGAAATTTTTATTAGTTAGTGTAGCGATTATAAACAGAATAATTGTGGCTCCCAGAGTATTAATAAAGCCATAAAACAAAGGATTTGAGGCTTTAATAGCAACCTTATCTAAAGTTGATCCCAGTGCTAAACATAAACAGTTAATAATCATAAAGAGAGATGGCTTATCCCTAAAAAGATGGATAAGCGGACTAAGTAAATGAGTATTAGGCCTGATGTTTAAAGAGTAAATTCCGGCAACTATTGAAAAGATTCCTAAAAATCCCACAAAAGATGGGAGTTCTCCCAATAAGAACCATGAGATTACCACAGTAAAGATTGGGATGGTACTCATCAGTGGCAGGACAAAACTCACCTCACCCTCTTTTAATGATTTGTAGTAAAAGTAAGCCTGAAGAGGATATAAAATAAGCCAAATAATTAAAAGTGGTATCCAGAAATTGTAGGAAAGAGAAGTTAGACCGGGTATTGTCGCAAAAAAAAGCGTTAAAGCAACCCCTGGTAGAGAAAAAGCCTGGACAGCCCAGCCTAGAATAAAGTGATCAGTTTTATCAGCTAATTTTTTTTCGGAAAAACGCCTAAATGAATATAAAAAGGTTGAAGCTAGGGAAAGAAAAAACCACATTAACATTCAAATCTTACCAGAAGTTGACTATATTTGATATAAAGATGATTAGTTGACAGTTTTGGGTTTGTTTTGGTACATTAAGTACATCTCTTAGGATATTCTTCGCTTAATATTCGGATGAATGTCAGACGGGTCTAAATGTCCTCAGTGACATTTAGACGGGTGAATTACTTTTTATTTGCGGAGCAGAACTATAAATAAAAAGTCACCCACGCATCCTTGCGGATTTTGATCTAAGTAGATTTAATTGTCATCTCGAGCGTCAGCGAGAGATCTCAAGGTTAATCTAGAGATTTTTCGGCTACGCCTCGAAATGACAAGAGTTTATTAAGAAAGATTATTAATATGCCAGTTACACTTTATAGAAAACAAAAAGAAATTTTAAAGTTTATTAAAGAATATATTGATAAATATAATTATTCTCCAACTTTAGGAGAGATAGCAGAAGCTATGGGAGTATCTTCTTTAGCTACAGTCCATGAACATGTTCAGGCTTTAGCTAAAAAAGGTGTTATTAGAAAATTCGAGGGTTCTGTCAGGGGAATAGAAGTAATGGAAGATTTTTCCTACCAACAGCCCAGAACAGTAGAGCTTCCTTTATATGGCTATATTGCAGCAGGACAGCCTATTATGCCCTACACAGACCCGGGTGCAACTGTTTCTGTTTCTCCCTCTTTAATTAATGATAAAAAAAGATCTTATGTCCTACAGGTAAAGGGAGATTCTATGATAGAAAGCGGGATTTTAGACGGTGATTATGTAATTATTGAAGAGCAAAATACTGCCAATGATGGAGAGATAGTCGTTGCTTTAATAGATAATGGACTGGCTACTTTAAAGAAATTCTTCAAAGAACCCAGCAGAATCCGCTTAGAACCAGCCAACTCTGCCATGGACCCAATCTATGCCAAAAATGTCACCATCCAGGGGAAATGCGTCGGAGTAATCCGCAGATTCCAATAACTCGTTAGTTTTATAATCCTATAGTTGATTTATTTCTGTACTAGGATTAGAATTTCTTGATGTCATTAATTCTACCTGAAAGAGAAGTTATAGAGGCACAGCTTACTATATTCAACGAGGAATTGGTGACTATTGGACAAGAAGCCAAGGCTCAAGGTCTAACTCCCCTGAGTCCTGAAGATCTTCAGTATGAGGAAGATCAATATACTGTTTTATCACCTACTACAACACCATCTGCTTTTTGGAATCATCATATTGGGGGGGTATTAGCTGGAGTTATGGCCCAACTAGAAATATTAGAATATACAGGTAAGTACGATGAAGAGATTATTAAGACAGTTCAAGGACGGGTATATAGGTTAACTACTAAATGGATGCGTGATTCTCTTAGAAGAAATGATTCTTTAAATGTGGATACAACGAAAGCCTTTTTAGGTTCAGGTTTTTCTTTCGATTGGAGGAGAAATCCGTTCTTAACAAAAAAAATGCAAAGTTCTATACATGATATAGCAGATTTATATACTATGCGAGAAGGTCACCAACCAATTAGTTTTCATGGAATTTTAAGGGGAGTAAGCGCTCCTTCGAAAGCTTATCTTATGTGTGTACAACTTTAATATTCATAAATCTACACAATATTTTGTGGCTTGACAGGTGGTATGTTTACATGAGTACTATAGTTTTAACTCTACATTAGCGGGGATTAAGCTGGACGGTTGATAGTTTGACCTCTTTTTTAAATTCCGCAAAAGTATCATAGGTCATAGTTTGTTCTAGTTAGTTTAGTTTGGGACCAGTGGCACAAAGTAGGGATACCCTCAGATCTGTCTAAGGGACGTGCCAGTACCTGAAAGCGGTTCGAGATAACTGTTCTTTTTTGGAATGAGACGTCGTTTCATAAAGATATAGGGATTTGATGCAAAATAGATGGATAAGCCACTTATTATCTCAAATAGGTGGCTTTAGTTTTTTTAAAGCTTCTTGTATACTAAATTCTGTTGGTTTTAAATTGGGATTTACTCTATGGAGGTTTTTGAACTTTTACTTCATTTAGACGAGCATCTGGCAAATTTAGTTAATCTGTTTGGAAATTGGTCATATGTAATTTTATTTCTAATTATTTTTGCTGAAACCGGATTGGTTGTAACACCATTTTTGCCGGGGGATTCATTACTCTTTGTAGTAGGAACTTTATCAGGTTCTGGATATTTAAATATCTGGATTGCTTATTTTACCCTGCTTGCAGCTGCGATTATCGGGGATACAGTTAATTATTGGGTAGGTCATAGGATAGGTCCTAAAGTTTTCTCAAACGAAAACTCCCGGATTTTCAAAAAAGCATATCTGGAAAAAACCCGGGAGTTTTATGAAAAGCATGGTAAAAAAACAATTATTTTGGCCCGTTTTGCCCCAATCGTCAGAACCTTTGCTCCTTTTGTAGCAGGTGTAGGAAAGATGCACTACCAGACATTTTTCTTTTACAATGTCATTGGGGCTTTTATTTGGGTAACCAGTTTACTCTTTGCAGGTTATTTCTTTGGATCCCTTCCATGGGTTAAAGCAAATTTTGAGTATATTGTTTATTTTATTATCATAATCTCACTTCTGCCGATGGTTATTGAATATATCCAGCATAAACGTGGACCCCGGTTATCTAAAGAACAGATGAGCCATGCTAACTATAAAGAATTAGAAAAAACTGTTAAAGAAACAGATAAATAATCTCTTAAAATAAAAAGTTCGGTATAACCATGAAGAGCTTAAAATTGTTCTTTAAACTTTTGATTGCAGTACTTCTAGTAATTATCCTTTTTATTTTATTCTGGTGGATAGTTTTTAAGACAGCCGTTAAATTAACCCGTCAACCTTATGAGCCTCTTCCTCCAATAGAGTCTCGTTAAATAGAAAACGCCTCGTCATTCTCAGCTTGACTGAGAATCTTCTTAAATAATAGTAGGGTAAAGATCTTCTAAAAAGGGATTAGTCTTTTGAATTAATTCTAACTTCCATTTTCTGTTCCAATGTTTTAGTTGTTTCTCTCGAGAAATGGCTTCGGTTATGGAGGTAAATATCTCAAAATATAGAAGTTTATGTAAGTTATATTGTTCGGTAAAAACCCTTCATTAAATTGTTCTTGTGTTCATAAACACGTTTAACGAGGTTATTTGTCACTCCAATGTATAAGACAGGTTTGTTGTTTCCCATTATATAGACGTAGTATTCCATGTTTGTTTAGATTCTCACTTTCACCCCAAGGGTGCTAGCTTCATTGAAGCGGCGCGTGAGAATGACAATTATTCTAATTGGACACTATTTAGATTTAAATATACAATATCCAGATGTTAACTATTGTGGCTACTCCTATTGGAAATTTAGGAGATATTAGTTTAAGGGCTCTGGAAACACTGAAGAGTGTGGATGGGATAATTTGTGAAGATACCAGGAGGGCGGGGATTTTACTTAATCATTATGAAATCAAAAAGCCACTCCTTGTTTTAAATGACTTTAATGAATTCAAGACTTTCCCTAATATTATTGAAAGGTTAAAAAAAGGAGAGAATCTGAGCTTAATCTCTGATGCAGGAACTCCTTTAATCTCCGATCCTGGATTTAAATTAGTTAGAGAGTGTATTAAAGATGGAATAGAAGTGGATTCTTTACCAGGAGCAGTTTCTCCTGTTGTTGCTCTAACTTTATCCGGTCTTGCCCCTGATAAATTTTTCTTTTTAGGGTATTTACCTGACAAAGAAGGTCATAGAAAAGCATCTTATGAAAAGCTAAAGAAAATTTCCCAAGAGATAAGTACCACCTTTATTGTTTTTGTTGCCCCTTTTAAATTAAAAAGAACTTTAGAGGAGATGGCAGAATCTTTAGGGGATATCGAAGTAACTTTGGCAAAGGAACTAACTAAAATTCACCAGAAGGTTGAGACTAAAAAAATTTCAGAGTGGGTAAAAGATTTTAAAACAGCTCCTAAAGGTGAGTATATAATGCTTCTAAAACTATAAGCAGAGCTTGTGAGCTTCGCTCATGAATGTTTGATGGTGATTTTTTCCAGGTAAAACAGGTGCATTTTTAAACTTTTATAAACATTTTCATCTGTAATAATTCCAGTGACCCCTTTTTTTAGCAGATAATTTAAGACTTCTTCTGTTTGGGCAATTTTGCCTTTGACTAAGATAGGTAATGAGCTTCTGATAATTTCTCTGAAGTTATGTCTATCCAGAAACTGAACTAATGTTATGCCCTTATCATTTAAGTTCTCATGTTCTAAATTTCTTTGCAGGATACTTTCTAAAATCTGATCCATATCAATAATAATCCCGTCAAACCCAGCTTCTAAAAACTGATCAAAATTTATTAAGCTTTCAATACTACTTATATTAAACCACATCTTCAAACTACCTTTACTGTAAATCCCCATGCTCGCCAGGTCCCTTTTTATTTGTAAAAATTCTTCTGTATTGCTGACTTTAGGAAAAAGTAGCTGGGTGTTTAAAAGATTTTTTTTATTTCTGGTGTATAGTAGACTTTCAGCCCATTCATGGAGTTCCCCTCGTTTCTCAGGCAGTTCTAAAATAACAGTTGAGTTAGGATAGGCTTTAGCTAAATTGCTAAGATGCATTATTTTTTCATCTCTATCCCAATCTTTATTAGGGGAAAATAGTATGCCATCCATGGATTGATGAATTTGTTTAAATGGAAAATTAATAAAAACCTTAAAAACCGTTTTAGGCAAAGACTCGTACGGATGGGGATTCAAAATAGCTCTGGTTCTGTCTTCCTCTTTCACCTGAAAAGTACTCTGGGTAAAGGGGGAGAGTTTGATAAATTTAAGTTCATTTCCCTCAATAATCCAGTGGTAAATTTGGGGAATCAGTAGTTTTTTATTAGCATGGGTAATCAGGTTTTCTAAAAATAAAGACTGCTCAAAACTTAGAGTTCCCGATTCGGTTTTAATAACTGCATGTTTTCTTATATCGTCAAAAAACCCAAATCCGGAAACAGACACACTGGAAATTATTGAGATAAGTTGGGGAGTAAGCTTTAGATTATTAAAATCCTCACGGCTTATTTTGGAGGTGATTTCGTAAAACCATTTATCAATTAAATTCATCCACAACTGTTTGATATCCAGGGCTTTTAATTTATAACCTTCATTAATTAAATCATCCAGAATTCTGACTAATTTTTCCGGGATGGGTATTTTGGTCAGTTCAGCTTGCAAGTGCGACAGGTAATTTTTAAGATGGGTTTTAGGGATGTGGGAATATTTTTCTAAAATCTGATGAACCAGTTTTTCAGGCGGAACAACTATAATCCCTTCTGTAACAGGAAAACCAAAATGATGAAGCCTGCCTAAATTATATAAATTTAGTCCAACTAAATGTTTATCTTCTTTAGTTAATGATTTAAGTGGCAGAATTTCCATAACTTTTACTCTTCAATAATGATCTCTACTGAGGGTTGAGGTTCAACATTTGCAGGAATGGCTGCATTTTCAACCACTACTTTGTCTCCAACCTGAATGTTGTGGGCTGCAATATAACCTGAATTAACTTCTAAAACTCTATTTATAGGAGCCTTGGAGGTATATCTGGGCAAAGCTTCATCAGGCGTGTTAGGAAGTGGAGGGGGGACATCAGGTAAAAGATCAGCTACTGTATCATTTTGGATCCAGATAAAATCTAAAGGATACTCTAAGCCTTTCATCCAGTAGGTATATTTTTTTGACTCGTTATATAAAAAAAGCATGCCGTTATCGGGAGCCAAAGTTTCAGTTGCTCCCAGTCCAACTGTTTTTTCGGCCATATCATCTGCAATAGCCACATTAATCCTGGCCTTTTCCTGATTGTCAGTGCTGCCTAAAATTCTGACCATTTTACTGGAACTTGTAGAAGGAGCAGTCTGAGTATTATTTATGGTGTTAGTAATATTTCTAACCACATTCTGGTTAAATCCTAAGGTTACAGCTCCTAAAGCTACAACCATTAAAACCAAAATCTGTAAAACAAACTTTTTCTCCATATTTAGTACAGTTTATCTTAAGTGAACAGTCCTTGTCATCCTGAACTTGATTCAGGATCTTCCAGGCTAAATTGATAATCCAGAGTTGGAGGATTCCGAAATAAATTCGGAATGACAACAAATAGTCTAATTGCATTTTCCCCAAAGGCCTCTTTTGTTTTCTCTGGCTTCTCTCTCTGCTAATTTAAATCTGTCATTAAATTTTACATCAGGTGGATAAGTTAAATTTTTAGCATAACCTTCTCTCACTAAATAATCATTTACAAATAAGCTATTGCCACCTTCCAGGGGTAGGTAAACATACCGTAGGAGGCGCTGATATTTATCAATATCTGAAACATCTTTCTCTAAACTGATTTTTTTGTTGGTTAACAACTCTTTAGTTTTATCAGAAGCTTCTTTACCAAAACAACCTACTGGACGGCGTGGATCAACTGTTTCTGGAGTGTCTACCCCAATTAATCTGATAGATTTTTCCTGCCCATCAATATTTACATAAATTGTGTCCCCGTCAATAACTTTGGTTACTAAATATGTTTGGGTGGAAATTGTGGAACTTTCATTTGCAGTATTTTCTCCTAAAATCAGATCTTCAGCCGATGCTTCAGTAGCCAGGGGAGTGGGTGAATTGGGAGTAAGTTCAGACTTTTGCGGGGGAGGATTTAAACCAGAATAAATTAAAAAGCCACTAAGTAAAAAAGTTACTAAAGTAATTAGAAAAAGCAGCCTGGTTTTCATCAGTTACTAAAGACCTGGGTGACCATTAGTCCATAAGCTCCGCCATCCATAATCCCAATACCAACTTTATTAAAATCCTCAGATAAGATATTGGCCTTGTGTCCTGGAGAATTCATCAGACCAGTATGAGCTAAATCCAGATCTGGTGCATAGGCCAAGTTTTCACCAATAACCAGATAAAAATAGCCCGCCTCTTCTGCTCTGTCAGCCACACTTTTTCCTTCAGGGGAATTGTGGGCAAAATAACCTCTTTTAAACATATCGGTGCTGTGTTTTCTGCCAATCTCCTGAAGCGCCTCGTTATAAGTTAAAGCTTTCAAGCCAAGGCTAGTTCTTTCTTTATTGACTAAAGCTATCATCTCCTTTTCCCGTTTTGGGTTAGCTTTAAATTCAGTAATTTGAAAACCTAAATCCACACTTTCATCGCTCTTGGGTTTAACAGTTAAAAAGGATAAAGTGTCTTGAGTTAATCCTCCAAAAACATTTTTAAGAGGCCCTTCCAGTCTTTGAGTTTTATCTAAAATATAAGACCCAATCGTAGATTCATGAACAGCTATTTTTATTTTAGGCTGGATAGGGAAGGTGCCTACTAGTACAAGCAGAATGGAGATAAAAATCAGCCCTCTGGAAAAAGCCGGGATAGGGGAGAAAGGTTTTAAAAATTTAGCTGCTTTTTCTATACCCGGGATTTTATGGATAAACAGATGGATCAGTCCAAAAAAGACAGCTTCAACTAAAAACCAGAGAGTAATAAAACCTAAAATAGTAGCCAGAGATTTAGGGATATCAAAATTAGAGCTATAAAATGCTGCAACCGCATTATAAAATCTTAAAGATAAGAAGAAAGCCAGGAGAAATGAGAAAAAATCCAGCAGTTCTCCAATAAAACTTCGATGCAGAGATTCATAAACAAAGAAAATTAGAAGTCCAATAATCGTTAAATCAACCCAGTTCATCGGTCTAATTATACTTTAAAAATGTATTTTTGTGGTAAAAAAAGCTATAATTACGTCTGTTTAACCTTGTTTTTCTTTATACAAAACTCGATAGAGTTTTGGGAGGAGAAGTCGCGGTGACTGCAGTTAGAAAATTTTCAATTTTCTAACGAAAGTCCAAAGCGTACTTCGACGAGGTCCGGTAGCTCAATGGTAGAGCACTACCCTCTTAAGGTAATTGTTGTGGGTTCGAGTCCCACCCGGATCACAAATTTCTACGGTTTGCTTCGTTTTCCTTCGGAATTTGATTCGTTGTCTTTGATATAATTTCTTCATGAGCAAAAAACTTCTGGTTACTTCATATAATAATCCTGATTTAGACGGTACAGGGTGTGCATATGGTTATGCAGAGCTACTAAGAATACAAGGTGAAGATGCTATTGCTGCATTATTTGGCGTTCCACATAGGGAGGCTCAGTTTGTCCTGAATACGTTCAAAATTCCAGAATTACCAAATGCAGAACAGTTACTTTCAGAATATAAGGATGTGATACTTGTTGACGCAAGCGATACAGAAGGCATTTCCTCAAGCATACATACAGATCAAGTGGTTGAGATAATTGACCATAGAAAGATTAATCAAGCCAATATGTTTCCTAATGCCAAAGTACAGGTTGAATTGGTCGGTTCTGCCGCCACGCTAATTGCAGAAAAGTATTTTAATCAGCATATACCTATTTCTGAAGAGTCTGCTATATTACTATATTCGGCAATTATCTCCAATACGATTAACTTTCAAGCAAACGTAACAACAGAGCGAGATAAAAAGATGGCAAACTGGCTAAATTCAAAGCTAGATTTACCCCATGATTATATCCATAGCATGTTTGCTGATAAGTCGATTCTCAACGAGCCTTTACGTGAGGTATTTGAACATGATTTTGCAACATTTACATTTAGTAATAAGCATATTGGCATTATGCAATTAGAAATAATAAATGTTGACGAATTTATAAATAGTAAGCTGGAGGAAATCAAGAAAGTACTTAGTGAAATGAAAGATGAAAAAAAGCTCGAGTATATTTTTTTAACTGCTATCGATTTAGAAAAAGCTACAAACACTTTTCTAATAATTGATTTAGAAACTCAAAAGCTCTTAGAGAAAGCATTGGAAGTAACGTTCCAACGTGATATAGCTCACAAAAGTGGCATAATGATGCGTAAGACAATTACACCCCTCGTTAAGCATGTATTGGAACTTGAATTTGATAATTCTGAAAAGTCTGATAAACACGATTAAAATAGCTCTGGAAAGTGTTCCATTCTCGTCTGAGTCGGGTCACTTAAGGCTAATTTTTAATGAAATTCTAAGTTTTCTCGATTTTCATGGCTGTTTGGTTAGACTCCTGTAAGAAGGCAACTATTAGCCTGAATTGATCTGTAAATTTGACAACTAAGAAGACCAACGTATATACTCTAGACTACCATGAGTTACTCAGTTGTCACCATAAAAGTTGACCCGCAGATAAAAAAAGAGGCTATGAAAACTGCCGAAGAGTTAGGTATGCCTTTATCTGTTGTTATTAAAGCCTTTTTAAAACAGTTTATAAAGACAAAATCTGTAGAGTTTAGTGCAAGAAATGAGGAGCCAAGTGAATATTTAGTTAAAACTATAAAACAGGCTCTAAAAGATAAAAAAGAAGGCAAAGCATCGCCTGTTTTTAACACCGGAGAAGAAACTATGAAATGGCTTGAAAAACAGGGCATATGAAATACCAGCTCGCTCCAGAGCTAATTGACAAACTCAAGAAGAAAGACGTTAGGACCCGCAAAAGTTTTAAAAAAGCATTGGAAATATTCTTCAAAGATCCTTATAACTTAGAATTGGATAGTCATGAATTAAAAAGAGAATGGGAAGGTTTCAGGAGTATTGATGTGACCACAGATTTACGAGCGATATATCAAGAGGATAAAGAAGGAAATGAACCTGTCGCATATTTTGTTGCATTAGACACACATAAAGTATTATACAAAAATCAGTAACTGAGAAATTAACTCTTATATTAGGAGGAATAATTAAACCACTTTCTAATCTAAGCATTAAAACAATACTATACTATCTATAAAAATTTTAGCTACCTAGTTCTCTGGGGCCATTTTCATCAGAACCTAAGCCCATTCCTGCGAGTGTCTTATCTAAATCCTCAACAACCTCCTCAGGTGCCCCGCTCAACACATCTGAGCCTCCTGCATTAGTAGCATCAAGCCTTCTTAAGACTTCATCATTACTGTTATTTCCAGAGATTGAAGCTGCATCGTTTGTATTATTATCATCCATTTTTATCTTCACCTCCTCTCGTCGAAGTCCGCTTAGAAGTTACCAATTCTAAAGAGCAAAGCTCGCAAGCTTCGCTTATTGGTTGCAACTTTCCGCTACCTTTTTCATAAAAGGAAAGGTTAGCGAAGCGATCTTCCTTCTCCTCTCAGAATTTCTTCTAAATTCTGTAGAACAAGAAGATTAAGTTATTCTAAAGCACCTATGTAAGAAATCAATGAGAGTTTAGAAGTTATTGGAGCCTGGGGCTAAAACTGTTACAATACTAAAGTAAATTGCCTCTGTAGCTCAATTGGATAGAGCACTTCGCTTCGGACGAAGAGGTTTTGGGGGTTCGAGTCCCTCCAGGGGCGCAATATAAATTTTATATATCAACTGCTTATAATTTCTAATGAGATTTCCAGATTTATCATTTATTGCTTATTCAGGAACAACAGATGAAAGATTTAGGGCCTTTACCTCAATCACTGAAAATGGAATTGCACTTCACCAGAAAGATACAGGAACAGGTCCTTATTCGCAGAGAGTATTCTATACTGATAATATAGCGGAAGCTTTAATCGCCGCACTTAGTAAGTCAGGATTAAAAGGTGATCCAGTGATTATGGTAGGAAGATTACCCTTCTTTTATAGATTCCATCCCTGGAAAGCTTTACCCAAAGGTAGGCCTTTTCAGGTAACTCAAGTTTGGATACCAACACCAGCTTCAACGAATATTATAGTAGATTATGATCCATCTTCAGCGAATAAGCTTTTAGAAGGATCTTTCCAAAGATTTTTTCCTAAGGATCTATTAAACCAATAAAAATTGATTATCTTTTTCTGCCGCCGAAGACAATATTTGTAAAAGGCCCGTTAATTCCTATTCCAACATGTGTATATTCAGGATTTAGTTGGTTTTTGTTGTGGCCTATGCTTTTAGAATAAAACTGTGAAATTAATCCTTCTGCAGTTCCTTTGTAGTTCCAGCTTTGGTTTTCTGCTATAGAGTTAAACCCAAGTTTAGTAAACCCGTCATTTTTCATAAACTCCTGATGTCCTGCATGATTATCCAATTTCCCTGTATTTTTTAAATAATCAACCCGGGTTTGAGCATAAGAATGTAATGTATTATCAATAGAAAGAGCTACTGCTCCATTCTTCGCTCGGTAATTATTTAAGGCTGCTAATACTGACTCGAGATTAATTTGAGTTGAAGGTTGAGTGGCTGCAGTTGGACTGGGTTTAGTGGTTGGTTTTATCGAAGGAGATGGGTTAATTGAGGGTGAAAGACTTCCTTTTTTAACTTTTTTGGTTTTTGGGCTTGCTGGTGGAGAAGGATTAACTTGGGTAACAGTTATTACTGAAGTGACAGTTTCTTGAGCAGTTACTTTTGGTGTTGAGGTATGTAGAAAAAAACTGAGCAGAGCTTCTATCATATGTCAGAGTAAAATACTATAGCATGGGTTAACTTAGCTGGGAAGAGAAAAAAGTTACTCAGAAACAGCTAAGCTGTCCTTTAAACTAATACTAAACTCATCAATTTTGCCTTTGGGTAACTCTATTACTTGAGTATATTTAGGATTCCAAAAGAAGATAGAATTAGGTTTTAAAGATTTTTTAATTTTAACAACCATATTATTGTGGTTCAATACAATGACATCGATATCTTCTTTTAAAAAAAATGTGTGAATTCCATAACGGGTTTTAAAAAGCATAAATCTGGGGTTACTTTTTAAAAGAAGGCCTAAAGCATTGTCTATAAAACTTTCAGCAATTTTTAAGTCCCGAGTAATAATTTTTTTGTTTGTATTATTTTTTAAGATCATGTTTAAATATAATAGTTTTATTAACTAATTGTGTCATCTCGAGCCATAAGCGAGAGATCTCTGGATTTGATAAACCTCGAGATTTCTCACTACGTTCGAAATGACAAAAATATTAAATCGCATAAAATAATCCTTTTAAATATTACTATTGCACATCTGAAAATTTGATGATAGTATTAGTCAAGTTTAAAGGACTGGACTTAAAATAAAAATGGCGGCTAAGAAAAAAACTACAACCAAAGTAACTGCACAAGAGATTAAAGCTAAAAAATCTCCTTCAAGAAAAACTAAATCAGAAGATTTCTCATCAGAGATTTCTTATAAAGAAGATGGGCCTCAAAAAAGCAAATTTTTAACCAAAAAAGTTGTTTTCCCAACTTTATTGGTATTAGTGGTTGTGGCTTTACTGTTTGCCGGGGGTAGATATATGGTCGTAGCTTGGGTTGATAATAAACCAATTTCTAAATTTGAGCTTTACAGTGAACTGGATAAAAGATATGGTGAGGATTTAAAACAGGAATTAATTGTTGAAAAACTGATTGTGTCAGAAGCTTCTAAAAACAGAGTTAATGTTTCAAATGATGAAATAAATGCTGAAATCGCTAAAATCGAAACCCAGCAGGGTGGGGCTGAACAGCTAAACCAGATTTTGCAGATCCAAAAAATCTCCCGGGATGACTTCCAAAAGCTGGTTAAACTACAGCTTCTAAAGCAAAAATTATTTGGCAAAGATATCAATATCACAGATGAAGAGGTAAATAGCTATCTGGAAACGAATAAAGATGCTTTAACGGCGAGTAGTCAGACAATAGATGATAAATTCAAAGAAGGTATTAAAGAACAGTTAAAACAGCAAAAAGTTAATGAGAACTTTAATAACTGGTTAAATGAAAACTTATCCGGATCCAGAGTAGTTAAAACCTAATTTTCTCCTTCATTTTCAACCGCAACTTTTTTACGAGCGCTTCTCTTTACAGGAATTGTTATACCTGCAAGTAACCCAAAAGATGAACCGATTAAAAATCCGCCAATCACATCAGAAGCCCAGTGTTCTCCTAAATAAACTCTTGAGACACCCATGGCGATGTAAAATCCAATAAGCGGGACTACGGCAAAAGAGCTTAACCTGAAAGGCAGCTTTAAAAGAGCATAAACTATAAAAAAACTTAAAATAAAGGAAATTCTTAACATGTGGCCCGAAGGATAAGAATATTCATGGGGTACGTAATGGGTAGGTAGAAAATCAAATTTAATTAAACCCCGGTGTAGAAGTATTGGCGGACCGGGATGATAAACAAAAACTTTTCCATACACTTCCAGCAGAAGGGCAAATGGCAGTAAAAATAAGAAAAGTACCGTGAGCCAATATCGTTTAATTAACACAAACAACAGCAGCAAAAACATAAAAACTCCAGTGACTTCCAAAGATCCTATTACCGAAAGATAAGAAAAAGGTAGATCAACCCTCCTGGATAATCTGTCCTGGATTTTAACAGTTGTATCAAAATCAAACTGAGTAAAAACTTCTTTAGCTGTAAAGTAAGAAAAGAATATAAATAGAAAAAAAAGACCAGAAGAAATTAGAAGCAGTATAATTTTTCTTTTTGACATGAATTTAATATTTTAACAGTATCAGTAAAGCTAAGACTACTGTCAGAATCTGCCAAATATCAGTGTAACTCCAAAGAAGAGCGTGTTCATTTTTACCATGCCAGTGAGTCCATTGGTGAAATCTATTCTCCATTTTGAGAAGACTTTTTTTAGGCAGAAGATCCATATAAATAAGCCCGTCTAAAACATCAGGAAGTTGCGAGCCTCCAATACCAAAAAAGATATATAGAATCTGCTCAATGTTTTTGCCTAAAAAATGCGAGAATCCCAGAAATAGCGCTACACTTAAGAAAACATCAAAGATAATCACCCAGAGAATACTGGATTTATATTTAAGATGCCTGAAAAAATGACCATGGGGCATTAAATCTGCCAGATAATGAGAAGTAACCCCAACAGCTCCGGTAGTTATAAGCCCCGTAGCTAAATCTCCTGAACCTAAAAAGTGATAAGAAGTAACTCCGATAATTACTCCGATTGCGGTATGACCGAAAGCCACCATTAAATTATTATATAGTCTGAACTGCCCCTTACACAACACAAGCTAATAGAAATCTTACACGATACTAACTTTATTATTAAACTCATCCCATAGAATCTAAAAGAGAAAGGTGGTGATAGAAATGGCAAAAAATATAGGTTTGGGAATCAGCGGGTTGTTGCTCTCTATGCTTGTGGCAGTGAGTGTGGCTTTTGCTCAATCTCCCTCACCAACAGCAAGCCCGAGTGCATCACCTGCAACAGTTCCCTCAGCCG
>Ga0209542_10005082_pt1 | contig 26607 bp, 27 predicted proteins | sample RifCSPhighO2_01_FD_184028 | JGI IMG/M metagenome (GOLD analysis project Ga0209542, IMG submission 184028) | Soil microbial communities from Rifle, Colorado - Rifle CSP2_plank highO2_0.1 (SPAdes) (version 2) | ecosystem: Environmental > Terrestrial > Deep subsurface > Rock core/Sediment ...
AAAGTATCTCTTACCAAAATAAAAAAAGCCATTGAAGAAAAAGGGTACTGTTGCGAAGATGATTGTTCCACATCATGTTCTGATTCCGCCGGTTCATCTTCCACTAATTCATCTAAAATTGTAAATAAAACATCTGGTATTCCCTGGTACTCCTGGATAGCTATAGCTTTAGGGATTATTCTCGTTGGATATTTTTCATTAATGATTTATAATGGCTTTTCCCTGCCTCCAATAAGCAAAGGAATGAGCTATGGATTAATATTTGTGGTTGGATTGTTAACTGGATTCCATTGTATCGCTATGTGTGGGGGATTTGTAGTTTCTTATACCACTAAAGGAGCTAAAGAAGGAAAGAAACCAGCAACATTACACTTTTCTTACGCAGTAGGAAAAACATTATCATATACTATCCTCGGGGCATTATTTGGATGGTTGGGGAGTATTGTTGCTTTTACTCCCACTTTACGAGGGATTGCCGGTCTTGTTGCGGGGTTATTTTTAGTCCTGTTCGGTTTGAGAATGTTGGGAGTACTATCTTTACAAAAATTTTACTTACATCTTCCGTCAACAATCAGTAAATGGGCTAATAGCGAATCACGAGTTCATAGGCAACATCCTTTTGTAATCGGGTTACTAAATGGTTTGATGATCGCTTGTGGACCACTACAGGCAATGTATATTCTGGCTGCGGGTACAGGAAGTATCTTTCAAGGCGCATTGATGTTGTTTGTGTTTGGATTAGGAACACTTCCCATGATGCTTGGTTTTGGATATGTAACTAGTTTTCTTAGTTCCAAAGCAACCATGAAAATTTTACGTATTTCTGGCATAGTGATTGTCATTTTAGGGTTGATCATGTTAAATCGAGGAATGTCACTTTTGGGAACGGGATATGATTATAATTCATTAGTTGCCAGCACTGGTCTTTTCGTCAATGGAGCTGGAATAGGACCTTCTGGCCAGAATGAAAATATTGCAGGAACAGGGGGAACAATCATTACTAAAGACTATCAGGAAATTCACATGACTGTTGACGCCAGTGGGTATACTCCCAATAAATTTGTATTAAAGAAAGGTCTTCCAGTTAAATGGATCATTGATGGAAAACAATTAAATGGCTGCAATAGTAATATTCAAGTTCCAAAGTATAATCTTCAATTTGAAGTAAAACCGGGATTGCAAACTATAGAATTTACACCTACTGAAGAAGGTACTGTCTCGTGGAGTTGTTGGATGGGAATGATACAAGGAGCTTTTATCGTTCAAGATAATGTGGATCAAAATACCATCAATAATGCGTTAAATCAAGTCAAGGTTCCTCAAGGAGCTAGTTGTGGTTTAGGTGGTGGAGGCTGTGGCTGTGGAACAAGATAATATTTCCAAATTTGGATGCGGGGAATGTCAGCGTGATTTTGAAACTCAAGAAGCGTTAGGTATGCATAATTCCGCAAAACACCAAATAGGTCAAGAATCTAAAAAGATTAATCCCAAAGTAGTCTGGGGAGTTGTAGGAATTATTGGTCTTATTGCTTTTGCAGGATATTTAATCTATTTCAATAACGGTTCGCTAACTAGCGCTGTGGTTCTCTCTGAATCTACGGGCTTAGGATCTAGCGGCGATATTCAAAAAATTATCCTGAGTTATAAAAATAGTAATTATTACCCTAATGATATTACGGTTAAAGCCGGGATTCCAGTCGAGATTACTTTGGACAATAGTGTAGGAGGATGTTTCCGCTCTTTTGTAATCCAAAATTTAGGAGTAAGAGAATATTCCAATAATCCAAGTGAAAAAATAAAGTTTATACCTACACAGAAAGGCACTTTTGAATTTGCTTGTGGGATGGGAATGGGTACGGGAACAATTAATGTGGTATAAACCAGTTATTTGTATCAAAAATACATGATAAATCACAACCACTAGGTCATGAATAACTACTACGAAGTAACATTCATCGAAACATTTAAATAGTTGAGCAATTATTCAATTGTTATGACAACCACAAACAATATGCTTCAAGCAAAAGTAAATGGGCTCGCTGAAAAAAATGTTTTAAATTTTTTCGCTAGTTTGTCTGACGAGACTAGGATTCATATCATTTTAAGCCTTGCTGAAAAAGCGAAGACTGTCAATGAAATCCACGAGTTTATTGGAAAAGATAAAATGACTCTTTCCGCAATTTCCCATCAGTTAAGACAGTTATTGGATGTGGGTATTGTCTATTATGAAAAAGTAGGGAAAGAAAGAAGATATCAACTATCCGATAAATTCTGTTGGTGCATTTTAAGAGATGCATTTGAACAATTCAATAAACATCTTAAGATCAGATGTAAGAAATGTAAAAAATAGATCTGATGAAATACGGGGGGATAAAAATTAAACAAATAGAATCTTCAACGAATCCACTAAGCGGAAAAACATCTGCCTTAGTTTTAACTATGGTAATCCTAGTATTGGGAACTTTTTTTTACTTTGCTGCGATTGGTAATTCTGCAGTAATGGTTGTTCCATCGCCACCATCAACCAGTGGAACTTCGTCAGAACAAATGACTTCTTCTCCGCCTACTACCCTTAATAATAATAATAATAATGATAACAATAATAACATGATTGGAAATAATCCCGAAAATTCTGCTAATACTGCCATGAGGTATCTTGAAGGTTCTTCTGAAGTAAAAACACAAAGTGCTATTTCTCTATTTGACCATCTTCAGCAGGGAAATAAAATGTTTACAAAAAAGAATGTTGATGGAGATATTAAATTATTTTATTATTATACTAAAGATGAACCAATAGAAATACCATTAGAGGAAGGAGATATTAACAGTTATCAGATTCATAATATTGGTAGTCAAAATTATTATCCTTTAATTTTAGGAATTGAAGAAGCCAGAATGATGAGGGAAGAAGGTATTTTTACTGAGGTAGGTGATCCCATCAAAGATTTTTTTGGGAAAAAGGTAGTAATTGTCGGTATAATGAAAAAAACAAATGGAGCTTTAGATTTGGCACATCTTATTCCATTAACTAGCGGAGAGTTGAATTAATATGGCTGAAAATAATAGTATCAAGAAAATTACCTTGGATATTACTGGCATGCATTGTGCCAGCTGTTCAACCCTGATAACCAAAAGAGTTCAAAAAGAGCCAGGGATAAAATATGTCAATGTAAATCAAAGCACTGAAAAAGCGACGGTAGAATTTGATGAAACAAAAACTTCTGAAATCCCCATAATTAAGTCAATAGAAAGCTTAGGATACAAAGCTCGAGTTTTATCTGATCTGGAAAAATCGCCGGAATATGAAAATAAAAAAAAGCAAAGAGAGATAAAGAAACTAAAAAATACATTTATCTTAAGTTTTATATTTGCCTTTCCCGCTTTGATAATCGGTATGGTTTTAATGTTGTTTGGAATAGATGTGCCTTATAAAAATTTTATTTTATTCTTGTTAGCGACCCCGGTCCAGTTTATTATTGGGTGGGATATTTATAAGAGTGCTTTTGGCGCATTAAAAAATAAGACGGCTAATATGGATACTTTGATTGCTATTGGAACAAGTGCTGCGTATATTTATAGTCTTTATGTCATAATAGCTACTCCCATGGGAGACCAGTATTTTGAAGCTGCTGCTGTCCTTATCACTTTTGTACTGCTAGGAAGATATTTAGAAGCCGTAGCAAAGGGCAAAACTAGTGAAGCCATAAAAAAATTAATGAATTTATCGCCAAAAATGGCTACAGTCATACGTAACGGTCAGGAATTGAAGATTGCCATTGATGAAGTAGTTGCGGATGATATAGTAATAGTAAAACCAGGGGAAAAAGTTCCGGTAGATGGAGTAATTATTGACGGTCAAAGTGCTGTTGATGAAAGTATGATCACAGGGGAGAGCATGCCCGTGGAGAAAAAAATAAGTGATAATGTTATCGGCGCAACCATTAACAAGCATGGTTACTTTAAGTTTAAAGCAACTAAAGTAGGAGCAAATAGCACTTTAGCTAATATCATTAAATTAATTGAAGATGCCCAAGGTAGGAAAGCACCAATCCAAAAATTTGCAGATAAGATTTCAGCATATTTTGTTCCAATAGTTATTCTGATAGCAATAGTTGCATTTATTGTTTGGTATTTTGTTGTAGGACAAACATTTGAATTTGCATTAATCATGGCCGTTTCAGTCTTAGTAATTGCTTGTCCTTGTGCTTTAGGACTAGCTACACCCACTGCTATTATGGTGGGGACGGGAAAGGGAGCGGAGAAAGGAATCCTTATTAAAGGAGGGGATGCCCTGGAAACGGCGCATAATCTTTATGCTGTTGTTTTTGATAAAACAGGAACATTAACTGAAGGAAAACCAGAAGTTACTGATGTGGTTACTGCTCATAGTTCGCTTAGTTCCGAAGATGTGTTGAAGTTGGCTGCCAGCGTGGAACAGCAAAGTGAACATCCTTTAGCTCAAGCCGTAGTTAAAAATGCAACTAAAAAGAATTTAATACTGAGTACAGTTAAAAACTTTAAAGCCATTCCCGGGTATGGTGTTGAAGGCACTATTAATAATAAAAAATTGATAGTAGGAAAACCAGAATATATCCGTACCATTTGTAACCTAGAAAAATTTGATTCTAAAATAGCTGAGCTGGAAGAAGATGGAAAAACTGTTATAGTTGTTTCTTATAATGGACAAGTGTATGGCTTTTTAGGCATTGCTGATGTACCTCGAAAAGATTCAGTACTCGCAGTTAAACATCTGCAAAAAAGCAAGATCTATGTTTATATGATCACTGGGGATAATGAAAGAACGGCTAAAGCAGTAGCAAAACAATTAGGGATCACTCACGTTATTGCTGGTGTCTTACCTCAAGATAAGGCCAATAAAGTCAAAGAATTACAACAAAATGGAAAAAGAAAAGTTGCTATGGTAGGAGATGGTATTAACGATGCTCCCGCTTTAGCTCAAGCAGATATTGGTATTGCTATTGGTTCGGGTACGGATGTAGCCATGGAAACAGGAAACATTGTCTTGATGAACAACAATACCTTTGACGTAGTTAGAGCAATTAGACTAAGTAAAATTACCATCAGTAAGATTAAACAAAATATGTTTTGGGCTTTATTTTACAATGTATTAGGTATTCCCATTGCTGCCGGAGTCTTATATCCTTGGACTGGATGGTTGTTAAGTCCCATCATCGCCGGAGGAGCTATGGCTCTTAGTTCAGTTTCGGTTGTTGCCAATACTTTACTGATGAAAAGAAAGAGAATTTAGGGCTGAAATAAATCTAATAATGATAAAAAAAGAGGTGAATTGAATGGTAAAACAAAATTTAGGTAAATTAGATAGGATTTTTAGGTTTGTACTGGCATTGTGGTTTCTGGGCCCGTTTACACCACAGTTTAATTTAGCTCAAAGTAGTTGGAATGTAAATCTTCATTGGGCAATAATGGTTATTGGCGTGATTGCGTTGATAGAAGCTTTTGTGGGTTGGTGCTGGTTGCATAACTTGTTGTACGTAGGTAATAAAAACCAGTAAATTTTTTACTTTTTTATTCTTTTAAGCTCATTCTATTACTATAAAAGTTCCATGATACATATTCATGAAGCAAGCGATGCTTATTGTTCCTATTTTATTCGGTGTAAACTCAATGATATTATCAGACTTAGAAACTGATTTTCTTATTCCAAAATCTTTGATTACCACTCCTTTTGCACAACCGATGAGTGAATTAACATCAATCTTCATCTTTACCGGAATTCCTCTTTTTAATACTGATGGTTCTACTTGGTATTCATTATTTTTCATGAACAGTTTTACATTTTGAACATTAGTGTCCTTTATCGCTATAACCTTGCCAGTTAAACTAGCATCATTTCCCGTTAACCCTTTTCCAAATACAAAAAAAGAACTAATTAATATCACTAATACTACTACTATGACAGAAACTAATGTTTTTTTACTTATTTTGAAGCTCTCTTTATTTGATGAACTATCGTGTTTAGCTGAATTATGCATATCCAGAGCATCTTGGCTATTGAATTCTTTATTACACACTTCGCATTTTATTTCCATATTATTTCCTCGCTTTTGATGTAATATTACATGTTTTATTAGTTATTTTATTTGATAAATAAATCACTGATGTTCCTAAAATACCTATTCCGATTAGTCCTAACTCCAATCCTTTAAATGGTAGAATTGCTAAGAAACCACCAAATCCCATTACGCTTAGAAATCCCATTGCACATGAAGGGCAAGTAGGAGTTATCAAACTCACAATAATGGTAGATAAACTAGTCCCCATACTTCCTTTTATTTGTTTTTTCACCAGAAAAACAGATAGTGCCACTACTATGCCAGCGAGAATTGATATTAAACAAAGAAGCAATATTGAATACATTTTCATTGAGGTCAAGGTTCCACTAAGCAAAGAGAGAAGTAACGAAAACGAAAAATCAGAAAAAAGTATTCGGTAATTATTTACTAAAATATTAAAAAGAAAAAGAAAGATGGTTACTATTGCTGTAAGAACTAAATATTTTTTTGAACTGTATACTTCTTTAAGTGCATCTTGCATATTATTTACATATTTCATTTGGTAAAGATGAAATGTTTTAACTTAGTTCAGTTTCAATGATTTGCTGGAAGACACTGAATGGTTGAGCTCCACTAATAAGTTTTCCGTTGATAATAAACCCTGGTGTTCCGGAGATACCTGCCGCACTTCCTTCATTGATATCTGTTTGTATTTCTTGTTTTTGAGCTGGATCATTTAAACATTTTTCCCATTTAGACATGTCCAAACCAAGTTCTTGTGCCCACTTCTTATAATCGGAATAACTTTTTCCACCCGCTCCGCCATTACTAAATATCTTGTCGTGAAACTGAAAATATTTTTCTTGATCTCCAGCACAATTGGCTGCAATCGCAGCCGGCTCAGCTTGGGAATGGAAACTAAGCGGAAAATCCCTATACACAAACTTGACTTTTCCTGTTTCAATGTATGCCTTCTTAATAGATGGTAATGTTTGGGTGTAGAACCTTTCGCAGAAGGGACATTCATAATCACTAAACTCAACTATGGTTATGGGGGCGTTTTCTATTCCTAGGTAAGGATTATCACTAGCTAGTGCTTTCATATTAATTATTTCGCCACTGCCAGCGCTGGGTGCTTGAACCACCCTATTTGCTGATGGAACTCCTATAACTGCTCCGGTAGGTAAATTAGTTTTTAATCCAAAACCTCCGGTAAATATAGACATAATTAATAAAACTCCCAAAACGCCAGAAACTATTTTCCATAATAGTGTTTTACTTATAGAAATATTATCCTCTTTATTTTGCTCCTGTTGTTGATGTGTATCACTCATAATTGTCGCTTTATTTTGTTCTTCCACTTTTACCACCTCTTATTGGTTTATTCTGGGATGTGTTGATCTGAGCTAATAACTGTTCTCATTAATCATTGTTTCATAAGATGAAACAATATATAAATTGTTTTGAAACAATGAAAAATTAGCTTAAATATTGTTTCTAATATTGTAGCAATCTTTAAATAGGATTACATACTACTATTATTTAATGGATGAACATCAACTTAAACTGTATAAATATGTTAGTCTTGGATTCTCAGTAATAATTGTGGGTCTTGCCACCGTAATTTACCTGGTAACCTATATTCATCAAAATATAACGAGTAAAAATTCATTAATATTTTGGATTGTAGGAAATCACCTATCAATAACCATTGGTTTGGTCATTATTTCTGGATTTATTGGTTATATTTCCTCAACCTTAACTTACAAACAATTTGTTGAAACTAAGAAAGAATCTCATGAACTATTAGAGATGTTATTCCTTTTTCTAAACAAAGACGAAAAAGAAATAATTAACTATCTTGTTAAAAACAAGGGGACTACTGAACAAGCAGAAATATCCCGACTATCGGGGATGGATAGAGTAAAAGCGTTTCGCTCTCTTCAGAGAATGAGAGAGAAAAATCTGATAGATATTACAGCTCATGGAAAAATAAGAAGGGTAACACTAAAAGAAAACATATTAAATATGCTCACTAAAAACTGAGTTTATTCCAGTCTGGGTTAATACCACAGAGCTCTGCTGCGATTAGGATTTTTATTTCATTACTTTACTACTTTATTAAATTAGATAGAAAAGTATATTAACACTGATAAAGTAATAAATATTAATCATATTTAGTATCAGCAAGTATCAGCGAAAAATTAGAGAGAGGTGAATTGATGGTAAATAAACTAAATCCGAAAATAGTCTCGTTATCTTTAGTGGTTGTATCGGTTATATTATTATGGTTATGCGCACTTTCTATTGTTTTAGCTCCAAAATCATCATTGATATTTTTAGGAAGTATTTTTCATGGTATGGATATAACCAAAATAGCTACATCGATTACTCTTAGTGGTGTGCTTCTGGGAACAGTAGCAATTGTTGTTATTGCTCTGATTACGGGATGGTTATTTGCAGTAATTTATAATTATTTTATAAACAGAATAAAATGAGGTGAAATGATGGATACAAAAACAATGGGTTGGATTCAGATAGGGGGAGGAGTTCTAGCGCTGCTTTTTTCTGGCAGAATAGGATATAGTGGTATGATGGGAATGATGGGTTTTGGTACAGGATATAATATGATGAGTTATGGTAGCGGGTTAGCGGTTACTATTCTAGCAATAGCTTTAATTATTGTAGGGGTTCATCAGGTAATGGATGAGAAGCAACATAAAAAGAGATAAAAAATAAGTACTAAAATAATTATACTAAAATTCCCAAATAGCTAAATATTTGATAGAAAATTTCAGTATAATCACTAAGATATTTAATTAACGATTGGTACATAGCTTTAGGTAATTAGCTGGTTGGAAAATTGTAAATTATGTTTAATGTAAATTTAAAAAGAGGAATTAAGAATGACGAAATACAAATGTCCAAAATGCGGGATGGAATTTAACCGGCCAGGCAAATGTAGTATGGATGGTGCCAAACTGGTAAAGATGGGGGATAAAACCCTTTCCCATTCTTCAGGAGAAGCAAATCATGATCATAGCCAGCATCATGAGATGATGATACATGATTTCAAGAAAAGATTTTTTGTTTCTATCATTCTGACTTTACCCGTGTTGATACTTTCTCCATTTATTCAAAACATCTTGGGATTAAGTATACTGTTTAATGGCGATATGTACCTCTTATTTGGATTATCAACGATTATCTTTTTTTACGGTGGCTGGCCATTTCTAAAAGGCATTGTTGAAGAGATAGGAAATAAATTGCCTGGGATGATGACCCTCATTGCCGTAGCAATAACCGTCGCATTCGTTTACAGTTCTTTGGTTGTATATGGATTAAAAGGAGAAATTTTTTTCTGGGAATTAGTTACCTTAATTGATATCATGCTTCTGGGCCATTGGATTGAGATGCGTTCTATACTTGGTGCATCAAAAGCATTGGAAGCGTTAGCAAAACTTATGCCTGCAGAAGCTCATCTGATCATTGGCAAAGGTAAAATTAAAGATATATCTTTATCAGAATTAAAAGCAGGTGATGTGGTATTAATACGGCCGGGAGAGAAAGTTCCTTCCGACGGTATAATTGTAAAAGGTGAAAGCAGTCTAAATGAATCCATGCTTACGGGGGAATCAAAACCAGTTTCCAGAAAAAAAGGAGATAAAGTTATTGGTGGTTCAATAAACAGTGAAGGAGCATTAGAAGTAAGAATAACGCACGTAGGCAAGGATACTTATTTATCACAGGTTATAACTATGGTCAAGCAAGCACAGGAATCAAAATCAAAAACCCAGGACTTGGCTAACAAAGCTGCAACTTGGCTGACAATAATTTCAATTTCAATAGGAACACTCACTTTAGTGGTATGGCTTATATTGGGTAAAGATTTTACTTTTGCTTTGGAGAGGATGGTTACTATAATGATTATTACCTGTCCTCATGCTTTGGGATTAGCGGTTCCACTGGTTGTAGCAGTTTCTACTTCTATATCAGCAAAAAATGGATTCTTAATTAGAGATCGGATCGCTTTTGAAAATATACGAAATATTAACACTATAGTATTTGATAAAACGGGAACTCTAACTAAAGGAGAGTTTGGGGTTACAGATGTAGTTTCAGAGAAAGGTTATAACCAAAAACAAGTTATTTTTTATGCAGCATCTTTAGAAATTAATTCAGAACATCCCATTGCCAAAGGAATAACTAAAAAAGCTGCTAACATGGGAATTAAGACCGCTACTGTTAAAGAATTTAAAGCTCTACCTGGAAAAGGAATACAAGGAATTATCAATAAAAAGAGCATTAAAGTGGTCGGACCATCTTATCTTAAAGAACATAAAATAAATGTAAGTATAAATGATAAAGATAGCAATAATAACAAAAAAAGTAAAGGTGACAAAGAGCTAGAAAATGAAGGAAAAACCGTAATATATGTTATAGAAAAAAATAAGTTAATAGGGATTATTGCTTTAGCTGACATTATCAGAGAAGAGTCTAAAGAAGCAATTAAAACATTAAAGTCTATGGGTATCAAATGTATGATGTTAACCGGAGATAACAAAAAAGTTGCTGAATGGGTTTCTCGAGAATTAGGATTGGATGATTTCTTTGCTGAAGTTCTTCCAGGTCAAAAATCGAAAGCGATAAAAGCGATTCAAGCAAAAGGAATAAAAGTAGTTATGGTCGGTGATGGAGTTAATGATGCCCCAGCCCTAGTACAAGCAGATGCAGGAATAGCCATAGGGGCAGGAACAGATGTGGCCATAGAATCTGCAGATATCATTTTAGTTCGAAACGATCCTCGAGACGTAGCATCTATAATCGGTTTAGCTAAAGCGACCTATTCTAAAATGAAACAAAATCTATTTTGGGCTACCGGATATAATTTGGTAGCAATTCCTCTGGCTGCGGGTGTTCTTTATAGTCAAGGAATTTTGTTAAGTCCAGCACTGGGAGCGGCATTAATGTCATTAAGCACTGTAATTGTAGCCGTAAATGCTAAGTTGTTGAAGTTAAAAAAATAATTTTGGTTTAAGATTTTTTCAAAGTTTGTTTTGTGTTCTGTGGTTGATATTTTTTTGTAGTAAACTTTATAAATTAATCTCACTATCTAGTAGTAATGACTAACGGAAAACGTATTTTGTGTCTTGAAGATGATGCCACTACGCGCGTGATATATGTAAGTGGATTAAAATTAGTTGCTGAAACAGTGGCCGTAGTAGATGGTTCTGCTGGTTTAGCCAAGCTACAGGAAGATCCTTGTGGTTATGGATTAATTTTTACTGATAATAATATGCCTCCAGGAATGGATGGATTAGAATTTTTAGCCCAAGCTCTAGATTATACTATTCCTAAAGTGATGATATCAATGCCCATTTCAACGGATAGACTTGAGCTTCACTGTAGAATCAGAGAATTGGGAGGAATAGGACTTATAATGAAACCAACTCGTCTTTCTTTTCTAAGAAATGTTGCTCAAGAATTATTGCAGGATGGGATTTCGCCAACTTATGAAGCGTATGCGAGAGAAAATAGATTTGTCTTGTGATTTTCTTCTTCTTCTTCAATACTATCCTTTCCTCTTAAACTTCTTCTCTAACTCCGATATATCAGTTTTAATCATCACCGGACGTCCATGGGGACAAGTGTAAGGATCGTTCTTCCAGGCCAATTCTTTTAAAATTGCATCCATTTCCACTATGGACAATTCATCTCCGGCCATGACTGCTGCTCTGCAGGCCATTCTAGTGATTATAATCTCTTGAAACTTCTCCAGCTGATTTACACCCTCTTGCAGTTTAGATACCACTTCTAGAAACATCTCTAATGGTTGAATTCTGCCTAATAAAGTTGGGACTGTCTTCAAGACAAAAGTATTATTTCCAAATGGTTCGACTTTAAATCCTAACTTTTTCAATAATTTTTCTTGTTCTTGAACTATGACATAATCTGAAGCGCTTAAATTGAGAATTTCTCCTTGCAATAACTGTTGTGTAGCCATATTTTGATTGAGAAACTGATTCATCAATTCTTCATACATTACTCGTTCATGAGCAGCATGTTGGTCTATAAGGAACATTCCTTCGGGTGTTTCGGCTACGAAGAAAGTCTTATGTATTTGACCTAAAAGTTTCATAGGGGGAAATTTGGGGATATAATCATTTTCAATTTCATTATTTTCGGAGTCTTTATCGCTTACATCTAAAATAATATTTCCTCTTGGAACAATATCCTCTGAATCACTAGCATAACTTGCATCCGATTCTTTGACTTCTAATATGCTTTGTGCGGAAGGTTCAAATACATATTTATTAGGCTTAAATTCTCCGTTTTTGTTTATGTTTTTATTGTTTATATCTTTCTTAGATTTAGGTGTTCCGAAACGCATCTGTTCCTCAAACTCAACATTAACAATGGGAATCAGATTATTTTTTCTCAAAGTTTCTTTTACTGCGGTAAAGACCGCATAATATATCTCATCCCTCTGTTCAAATTTAATCTGAGTTTTAGATGGATGAACATTAACGTCAATAGTATCTGGATTCACTTCTAACATCAACACGAAAATGGGATGTTTATTTACAAAAAGCATAGAGTGAAAAGCATCATATGCTGCTTGAGAAATCTCTTCATTCTTCACCCACCTTCCATTTACAAAAATTGATTGTTGATTTTTATCATTGCGAGCATCGGAAGGTTTACTAATGAAACCATGAATTTGAATATCGCTTTGGGTAGTATCATCATTATTACTGTTATACTCCACTTCCAGCAAATCTTTTGCTGTACTAATTCCATAGATGGAAGCAATATTATCCCGTAAATTACCCACTGCGGGAGAATTGACTAACTCATGCCTTTCATGGATTAATTTAAATGCTACTTGAGGATTAAGAAGAGCGTATTGAACTATGATATCTATACTGTGGCGTAATTCTACTGCATCTGTTTTTAAGAATTTCTTTCTAGCGGGGGTGTTGAAAAATAAATTATTGACTTCAATAGTTGTTCCCGCTTCCCTTCCCGCAACAGTGGATTGAATGACATTTCCTCCTTCTGCTACAATTTTGTACCCCTCAACTTTGTCTTTTTGTTTGGTAAGAATAGTGAGGTGGGATACGGCTGCAATACTCGCTAGAGCTTCTCCTCTAAAGCCTAAGGTTTTGATAGAAAACAAATCTTCATCGGAGTTGATTTTACTAGTGGCATGTCGTAAGAGGGATTTTTCAGCATCTTCCTGATCCATCCCTTCTCCATTATCGGTGATTCTTATCAGTTTTTTTCCGGAATCTTCAATTTCTACCGTGATTTTGGTAGCAGAGGCATCTAATGAATTTTCTACCAATTCTTTGATAACTGAAGCTGGACGTTCTATGACTTCTCCCGCAGCTATTTTATTGATTAAGTCCTCGCTCAGAAGATTGATTTTAGACATGTTGTTTTAGGTATTAATAGAGTTTAAAAGAATTATGGTGGTGGGGAGAAGGAATCTCAGTAATGGGTGCTACTCATAAACTTTAACTGAAAAACTCAAAACCCTTCCAATTTCGTCTGCTCCTCCAACTTCTTTGCTTTCATCTTACGCATCATATCATCGTCTTTCTGCAATATTTCCTGTATCTCTCTAGCTCTTTCTACAACTTCTTCCGGTAAACCTGCTAATTTGGCCACATGGATACCATAACTTTCATCAGTTCCACCCTCGACTAATTTGTGCAGAAAGATGACTTCTCCTTTAACTTCTCGTACGGCAATATTATAATTTTTTATTCTGACAAATTTTTCGGCCAGTTTATTCATGACGTGGTAATGGGTAGCAAATAAAGTTCTGGCTTTAATGGTATTGTGAATGTGCTCCGCAACACTCCAGGCGATGGAAACACCGTCAAAAGTACTTGTTCCACGGCCAATTTCATCCAAAATGATGAGGCTGTTTTGAGTTGCATTATTTAATATTGCCGCGCTTTCGCTCATTTCTACCATGAATGTCGATTGACCGGAACTGAGGTCATCATATGCTCCTACTCTAGTAAAAATTCTATCTACCATTCCTACAACTACTTTATCTGCCGGAACAAAGCAACCAATTTGTGCCATCAAAACAATCAATGCCGTTTGTCTCATTACTGTCGATTTTCCGGCCATATTAGGTCCAGTTATAATCATCATTTCTCCATCATTCATGAAAATATCATTGGGAACGAAACGCGATTCTAATTTTTCAATTACTGGATGACGGCCATTTTTTATTTGCAATACTTTCTGCTCCACGAATTCTGGCATAGTATATCCATTTTCCATAGATACGGAAGCAAGAGAGCAGAGAACATCCAATACGGCCAATTTCGCAGCGATATCTTGAATCTCTTCCGTTTTCATAGCCATATTTTTGATAATTTCCTGGAATAATTTGTATTCCAATTCCTTGCTTTTTTCTTCCGCCCCCAATATTTTTTCTTCTTCAATTTTCAATTCTTCAGTGATATATCTCTCGGAATTAGCCGTAGTTTGCTTGCGGATATACGTTGCGGGAACGAGATGAGTATTTTTTCTAGTAACTTCAATAAAATATCCAAAAACATTAGTGTAACCTATTCTTAAAGTAGATATTCCTGTTTTTTGTTTCTCCCTTTCTTCTAATTCTTGCAGATATTTTTTGCTGTTATGTTGGATATTATGCAATTGGTCTAATTCTGGATTGAATCCCGGTTTGATAATTCCTCCCTCTCTGACAGTAACTGGTGCATCATCTTTAATAGTTTGGTTAAGAAGTTCGGCTTGCACTTCCATCCCAGATATTTGAGAAATATTTTGGAGTAAAGTAACCTTATGTTCTGTAATTGTGTGTTCTTTCTTTGATTTTTCATTTAATTTACTTTTCAATTCCGGTAATTGTTGCAAAGAAACTTTTAATGAGAGCAAATCTCGAGGAGTAGCATTACCATAATTAACTCTGCTGATCAATCTTTCTAAATCAAATACTTTTTCTAACAATTCTTTTATTTCCTCTCGTTCAATGACTTTTTGATTTAGACTCTGAATAGCATCCAATCTTTCTTGGATGAACTTAGTATTTAGAAGAGGATTTTTAATCCATTTTTTCAATAAACGTGAACCCATAGATGTAACTGTTTTATCTAAAACTGATAGCAAAGCACCACGAGAAGTTCCATCGCGAATGTTCTGGATTAATTCTAAATTGCGAATAGTACCTGAATCTAGAAGCATGGATTGCTGATTACTTTGCATGGAAATTCGCTTGATGTGGGAGAGAGAATTTTTCTGAGTTGAAAGCATGTATTGCAATAAAGCTCCCGATGCAGCAATATTTCGAGGATTATCTTCCAAACCAAAAGCATCTAACCGTTGCAGGTTGAAATGTTGCAATAACACTTGTCTGGCTTTTTCTCCGGAGAAATAATAATCTTCTACAGAATTGATGAAACAGCCATTAACTTTCAATCTCTCCATCAATTCTTTATTAACTCTCAGACTTTCAGGAATGATCACTTCGCTAGGATTAAATCTGGCTATCTCACTCCATAAAGCAGAAATATTATTGAGTGTAGTGGTAACAAATTCTCCCGTAGACATATCACATAATGCGAGAGAAAATTCATCTCCATAAGCTGTTAGGGAAAGGATGTAATTATTTTCTTTTTCTTTAAGTATGGAAGATTCGATGACTGTTCCGGGAGTTACGATGCGTACTAATCCTCTTTTTACCAATCCTTTGGCTAATTTTGGGTCTTCCAATTGTTCTACCAACGCAACTTTATATCCTTTCTTTACTAATCGGGCCAAGTAAGTGTCTAAAGCATGGTAAGGTATACCTGCTAAAGGTGCTCTTTTATCTCCTTTTCCTCTGGCAGTAAGTGTTATTTCTAATTCTCGGGAAGCAGCTATGGCATCCTCGTAAAACATTTCAAAGAAATCACCCATTCGTAACATAACTAAACAATCAGGATGAGCTCGCTTCACTTCCTGATATTGCTTCATTCCCGGGGTAAGATCATCAGTAGCAATATCGAGGACGCTCCCGCTGATATTATTGCCATTATTTTCTATGATTGTACTATTCTCTTTCTTTTCTTCGACCACAGTATTTGAAGTGATGTCACTTTTTTAAAGATTGTGGCGGTGGATTATACTGTCTATCAAATACGCTCATTATCAAAATTTAAGTATATAACTGTTTATTTAAGTCTATAAAAAGCTTCCCACACTTGGATTCTACCAGAAGGTCTTTCTAATAAATTTAAAGTGGTCCTCAATCTATCAATATTACCAGGATGAACTCTCACTCTATAACTATCTGCGGGCTTATTCATCTCATCTTTTTTATAAAGATTAATTTCTAAAGGGATTGATCCAATTAAGATATTTGAACGTTTGTCTTCTTCCGGATCTAAACTGATAGTTATAACATGTTCATCATCGCCATAAGTATATTTTCCTCCGCTTTTGAACAAGAGGTGAGTGACTATTTCTGGATAAGTAGAACCACTGTCATAATGGCTAGTGAGTGGAAGACGCGAGAATTGTCGAACCATTTCGGCGGTGTTTACACTAGTAGTTCTATCTGTAACTTTCCAACGATACGCTTCCACTTTTTTCTCTCCCTTTGCGAATTGTGTACAATTTTCGTATTCTGAAGAAGTAGTTATATTACGCAAGTTTTTATTGAATTGTTCATCATAAAACAGTGTTTCAACCAATCTATCAACTCCTATTTCTTCAATTTTTTCTCCAACCATAACTGATATCATCCCTTGGTTAGATTCGTATACTTTTTCATGAAAAGAATTTTTAGGAACAACTCGTAATCCCGGTCTGAAACGAGCAGGAATGTACTCCACATCTGGCATGTAAACTGAAAAAAGGGACAAAAATTCTTCAGGATCCATCTCCTTATAAATTTCAGTAATTTCTTTTTCTGTAATATCTGCTAATGGCTTGACTAACCTACGGGAAGATTCATAAATTACTTTCTCTTTTATTTTTTGTTCAACGGTTTTAACTGCGGCAACATAAACAGCTATTCCTGCGGCAAGTTGATCGGTGGTTTGAATAACAGTGTTTCGATATTCCAATCTATTCCCTTCTCTAGCTTTAAATTCAACATACTCTAAATTTTGACCTGAAAGGAAATAAGATAGTAAAGGTCCAAATGTTTTTCCAACTATGTAGCCAACGTCATGGGTAAACTTAGTAACGTGATCTTCTTGGATCTTACCTTCAGGATCTAACACTTTCCCTAGTTTATTGGGTTGTGCTACTTCAGAATATTGAGCTCTTGTTCTACATCGTGACAGATTAATTCTAAGATTATCTATGAAAGGATCTACCAAAACATTGTATTGAGTACTATTTCCTGCTAGCCTATGTTCTTCCAACCATTCACCGTCATATTTTACTCCCACGATATCTTCAAGAGCTAAAGCCAGATGATGTCTACGCATAAATTCTATAATTACCGCATGAGTTGCAAATCCTGGTTCTACACTGCAAGGAGATCCAGCAACTTCAAAATATATATATTCTGGAGGAAGGGGAACTATTCTAGTTCGTGGTTTAGCCCCAATCTCTCCCGTACTTTCTACTTTATTCTGAAGCATTCGCGCGATTATATCTAGTCTAGAGATAACTACATCAGTTCCATCAGGTTGAGTACTTTCTCCTTCAACATAGGCTATTCCTCCAGGAATTAGAAATCGATAATTTTGTTGAGGATGTGGTTCATAATAGAAAGGAGTAACTCCTTGTCCTAAGTTATTTCTGTGAAGAGAGTCAAACATGGTTTGTGAAAGAACTTCGCCAAGTGTTCTAAATGATGCTTCTTTTCCATCTCTAAATTTGAAATGATACAATCCTCGATAATTCTTCAACTGAGGTAAAGGAATTTCGTGGTCATCATTAGTTTTAATAAGAAAAGAAAATTCGGTCTCCATTCCGAAAGTTTCTCCAACTGGACTGTCAATTTGTAATGAATTTCTATCTCTTCCTTTGCTGTACTCTCCCCAGTCTCCACCAGGAATGACAATTTTTGTATTGATATGTTCTACCAATCTGTCCGAATGGTCCTTGGAAGGGTTAGCTACATAGGCCCAAGCCTCTTTTTTCTCGCCTTCTTCTGTTAGAACATCAATTTTCATTCTAGTGTAGAGGCCGACAAGAGGCGGTGAGGGTATACCCAGAATTCTTTCTTCAAGTCCGCGCGGGGAAATTATTCCTTCAAACTCATCTAATTTAACAAGAATTTCGGGATTAGTTATTCTATACAATTCCCCTTGTACATCATGCATGGTTATTCCAGTATTTTCAATCAGCGTTTCCAATAATTTAGGATGATTAATGAGAAAGGGATAGCGTTTTCGTTCTTCAACATCATGCATTATTAAAATGCCTTTTGTTCTAGCTCTTTGAGGATTTGAAACGGAACCTTCTAACATCTTAAAATTAACTTCGGTAGGTAAGAATGTACCATATACAAATAGTAAAGGCGTTATTTCTGAATCCATAATCTTTAAATGAGCGTATTCTTTATAAATTTTATCAATTTAGTTACTTAAAAGAAGTAACAAGATTGAGTAAGTGAGGGGGAGTAATTTCTTTTAATTCTTTATTTCTTTCTTGGGTTTAATACCCCACAGTTCTACTGTGATGATAATTCCCAAGAAAGATTAAAAATACCCCGCAGCTCTGCTGCGATTGGAATTTTTATTTAATTCCCAGAACAGTTTACAGAAAAACCAGAACTAACAATCAAATTAAAAAATCCAAAACCAGCATGAAGAGAATAGTAAACCTAACACTTCTTAAATTCGCCCGCAATATCGATTAAATCAATATGTCCTAAGAATAATCCTCGACAGCAGTATCGATCTAATCCTAAAGTATCCATTACCTTCTGTGCTTTCTCGCCTTTTTCTAAGCGTTCTTGGTATTCTTCCCATAAATGCCCAACTGGCTTTCCACAGGAAAAACATCGTATTGGTATAATCATTTTTTGTGTAACCTCATCTGTAGGACTTCTGTCTTGCTGCTCTGGCTTTGGAATCGTTTGGTTTACGTACTTCTTTACGTCGTACATCTCCAACTAATAACAATCTGTCATACTCATAAAATTGACTTTTTAATTTAGGATCATATTTTACTAATGCTCTGGCAATAGCTAGTCTGCTCGCGTCTGCTTGTCCGTTAGCTCCGCCGCCTCTTACCAAAATATCAATGTCAATATTCTTAGCCAAATCTCCTGCAAGAACCAAAGGTTCGCTAATTCTTAAGCGGTTAGTAGGTCCACTAAAACTAGATAATAATTGATTGTTAATAGTAACTATTCCTTTTCCAGAGGTTAGATTTGCTCGAGCAACTGCTCTTTTTCTGGTTCCGTGAGTTTGTATTAATTTTTCCATTTTATGCCTTTGAACCTACACCTTTACATACATCTGACACTGTAGCGTATTTCAAAGTGGGTAATTTTGATACTGTTGATGTACTCAAAACAATAGGAGTAATATTTGCAAATTCTGCCGGAACACCTCTATAACATAAAATTCTTTGGAAAGCATCTTTACCTCTTGCTCTTCTCCAGGGCAACATTCCTCTTATTGCTCTTCGTACATATCTTTCTGGTAAGTTTGATCTTTGCTGTCCTTTTAATGGATACCCATGTCTGTTTCTTCTTTGTAATTCGTACGCTATAGTTTGTGCTTTTGCTCCACTGATGACTACTTTTTCACAATTGATAATCTTAATTTCTTCACCACATAAAGCATCTTTAGCTACTGCAGCTCCCAATCGTCCTAAAATTACGCCCGTTCCGTCGTAGATCTTCATCCGAGTATCCTCACATTCTTTCCTTCGGGATTTTTATGTAATAAATCGTGAATGGTCATTACTTTACCTTTTGCTTCTAAGATTTTCTTTTTTGCTTCAGTGGAAAAGGTTAAAGCAGCAACTTCTACTTTTTTGTTTATTTCTCCAACACTTAAAACTTTACCGGGAACTAAGATTGTTTCTCCATCCTGTGCATATTGTTGGATCTTGTACAAGTTAACGATTCGACGCTGTCTACTTGGCTTTTGTAGATCTTCCGAAATCCTTCTCCATAAGTTACTAGTTTGTATTTTAGGAGCCATCTCTGCTAAAAGCTGTTGCAGTTGATAGTTTGTTGGACCGGTTCGTTTTGCCATCTTAGATTAACTTCTCCAGTTCCTCGATTTTTTCGATTAATATGTCTGCGCTTTGGTTAAGGATTTCTTTACTGGTTAACTGTCCCCAACTTTCTAAGGTAAAAATGAAATTTTCAGTATATTCTAACGTAATTGCTTTATCTAATTCTGTATAATACTCTAAGAGATTGCTATCATACACTTTTTCTTCATCTACGTGTATTTTGCTCCCTTTTAATACTAATACTCCATCGGTGGAAGCTTTAGCAATCATTTCAGGATCTTTAACACTTCCTACTTTTAGTACTGGTTCTTTCTTATAGAACGCCCAGCCAGGAGCCCATTTACTATGTTCTTTACCTCTGCCTAAAATGGCAGTCATAGTCACATCTAATTTCTGTTTAGCTAGGAGCTTGGTTACTGGCATTTTTTCATAGACAAAAGTGCATTTTGGATCAGTACTCTCTGCATCGCCAGCATAAACATATCCTTTCTTTCCAGCTTTAAGAGTAATCTTCAATTCACATTGAGCGCATCCTGCTCCAGCACATTTACACTTATCTTTTGTATTGTAACTTTTCAAATCAGTTTTAATTGGAACTAACCCTAATCTTAAACCTAACATTTCGTCAAATAAAGCAGAACCATTATCTTTGATTTCAAGATCTTCAACTGCTAAAGTAGGAACCTCTTCAAGAATCAATCTTCTAATAGTATTAGCGAAGATTTCATCTGCTCCTTTAATCATGAAGACAAATTTGTTCTTCTTCCTTTCTTCTTTGATCTTTTCTAGTTTGATAGTCATTTTTATACTCTTCTTCCTCTTCTTCCGCCTTTCATTCTGCAACCATTATGTGGTTCAGGAGTAACTTCTTCAATTTTTCCAATTCTTACACCTACTCTAGACAAAGCTCGAATTGCTGCCTGTGCTCCAGGTCCGGGACTAGCTGGGCCATTATGCCCACCGGTTGATCTAACGCGAATGTACAATCCATTGATTCCTTTTTCTTTGATTATTTCAGCAACTTTCTTAGCTGCGCCCATGGCGGCAGTAGGTGAACTTTCTAGTCTGTCTGTTTTAACAATTTGTCCACCACTGGATCTAGCTAAAGTTTCCGTTCCAGTTATATCTGTAACAGTAATTATAGTATTATTGTATGAAGAATAGATGTGTGCGATTCCCCAACGGATTTTACTTCCATCATTTCGGGATGATTGATCCAATACTTGTCGATCTATTCTCATTCTAATAAAGCCTCTTTAATCTTTTCTTCTTTTGGTTTGATTTCTTCTTTCACTGCTTCCTTCTTCTCTTCTTTAACAGCTTTTTGAATAGGTACGCGTTCAGGATGATCGGTGTTGGATAAAGTTGATTTTGGTTTGAAGACAATGGTACTTTGTTCCGCTATACCTACAATATACGATGGAGAAGTGATCTCTTTATTTCCAACTAAAACATGGCGATGGACAATGAATTGTCTAGCTTGTCCCATACTTCTAGCATATCCTCGGCGGAAAATGATACTTTGAATTCTTCTTTCTAAAACGTCTTTAATTTGTAATTTTAATACTTGATCAACATCTGCTCCTTGAGAGATTAAACCTATTTTCTGCAACTTCTCTAACATCTGTAGTTTTTCTTTCTTTCCTTGGACAGTATTATCGGCAATAAGTTTCTTCGCAATATCTTTATATTTTTTTAACAAAGTAGTAGAGATATAGATCTCTTTCTTTTTAACTAGTCCAAATTCTTTAACTAGCTTGCCTTCTTGTTCAATTGCAACCTTACTCCAAGGATGCATTGGCCTAGAGTACTTCTTTTTTAATCTTTTAATGTCTCCCATTGTACATCAACTATTTCTTCCCTTTCTTACTTCCTTTGTCAGCAGATTTCTTATCTTTATTGTCTGATCCGGGAGTGGCTTTCTTCTTAGCTACACCAACAACTTTACCCTTACTTCGTCTGAAGTTAGATCTAGTGCGCTGACCACGTACAGGTAAGCCTTTAATATGTCTAAGACCTTTGTATGATTTAATTTTCTTCATACGTTTTAAGTCATTATCGTGAGTGAAAATTAATGTTCCGGTGATAAGGTGCTTGTCTTCTCCAGTGTCGAAATCTTTTCTGCGGTTATACATCCAAGAAGGTATTCCTGACTTGGCAGGGTGATTTAAAGCGGAAGTTAATCTTTCAACTTCATCTGATTTTAATTCTCCGGCTCGGGTATTTATACTTACTCCGGCGGCAGCGCAAACTGCAGAAGCGAAATTGTCTCCCACTCCTTTAATTTTCTTAAGTGCGAAAAGAATCTTTTTAGCTCCAGGTACATCTACGTTTGAAATACGAACGATATGTTGAAAGTTTGGTCCTGGAACGAATTTTTCTGCCATTATATAATCTGTCTGAGAACTCACATTTAGTAGCCCTAAACGCGTTAACTCGGACTAATCTATGAAAAATGGGGGTTATTTATAAAGGTTGCGGTGGGGTAGTGGTAGAAACCTCGAAAACCTTTATTTTTTGTAAAGTTGTAGTAATGTGGTTCTAATTAGATTAATCTTAGTGCTTCAACAACAAGTTCGTTTCTTCTGAGTATGTCACTGGCTTTATGAAGCAAAGGGAGATATTTATTTTCAAATAATCGTGTTTGTAAAACACCCAGCAGAGAATTAGGAATTCCGTGTGTTGTTGGAACTAAAATTGCCACGCAAGTTCTCAAAGATGGTGATGTAGTAGAAGTTAATGCCAATCATGGGATTATTAAAATAAAACGATAAAATTGAGAAAGTAATTAATATCTATATCCCAATTTAACAAAGATTATATACTTATTATCCTCTCTATACCATTTAATGACTTTCTTGACAGGTATAGCTGGTGGTTCTGGCGGAGGAAAAACAACTCTTGCTGATTTAATTCAGAAACATCTTGATCATTGGGGTTTAAAATGTTTTATTCTTTCCACTGATAATTGTTATCGAGATTTAAGTCCCCTAACTACTTCTGAAAGAGATGATCTTTGTTTTAATCCTGAAAAGAATTATGATCACCCTTCTCTACTAGATTTTGAAAAATTGGTAGATTATGCCAGAAAATTAAAAGAAGGTGAATCATTTGAAGTGCCTAAATATGATTTTAAGATTCATGGTTATGGTTCGGAAAGAATTTATGTACCACCTTCTTTAGATGTAGCTATTGTTGAAGGAATTTATGCTTTATATTCCGGTTCAGAAGTAAAGAGAGATTTAGTTTCGCTCTATGATTTTAGTATCTTTGTGACTACTGATCCACTTATTGCTCAATGTAGAAGGATATTAAGAGATTATGAAGAAAGGGGCAGAACCCCCTCCCATATTGTTCGTCAATTGGTTAGTACAGTAATACCCATGCAAAGGCAGTATATTGGTCCTACCGAACTTAATGCTAAAGATGTAGTTAATTGGCGTGCTGATGAAACCAAAAATCCAGAAGAAGTTAAAATGGAATTATTACGTATTGCTCGCCAAAAAGCAGCATTTATTTATGAACGTGCTACGGGCACACAACTTCTTCCAGATTTAAATCCTGATGAAGTTGATATTAAAGGTTTGGGATGATTTTGACAGTAGAATTATTATTCTTATCATCACTTACTTTTCCTTCTTTCTTCTTCCTTCCTCTTTTCCTATTCTCTTTTTCCTCTTCTTCCTGTTTATCCTGCATATGCCTCTTCCATCTATACAAAGTATAATTAACTGGATTCTTGAATTTCTGACAATGATTATTAGGTTTACATACTACATTCATAGAAGGATAATAGGCATCATTATCGCAATTTGGAGGCAGTCTTTCTCCGGGTTTGAAATGAGCCATTTGCCCTTTAATATAGACCTCACGCAGGGGTGGTTTATTCTTCTCTTGATTCCATTTCATCAAATATGCTTCAATATCCGGCTTACTCCAGCCCAATTTTCCCAAATAATTCATCAAACAAAAAACTGCTCGCTTTTTCCCGTCTTCCATGCCGTTTAACATAGCTTTTATGCACGGTGGAAAGAAATCCTCCGAAATAGGACTAGTGATTATAGTTTCCTCAAATTGCTTTCCTTCTTTTTTAATTTCTTTTTCTATGGGCATTTTTCGTTGATAATCCCATGCTTCTCTCAATAATTGCCGGCCGCTTTCTCCGGATACATTTCTTTCCATAAATGGTATTATGTTCACAATTTTCTCGGGATCGGCCATGGATTTTTCAAACTCTAAAACTTTGTTTGGATCAATGGGCATGCTTACTAAACCTGATTTTTCGTGTAAACTATAGGGCATACGATATAAATGACGAGAGGCTAATAATACCGTGTCAATCTCTAAAAAACCATCTACTTGAAGTTTAGCGACATTATCTCCCCATTCATTTTTCTCGTAGCGAGTAATTTCTTCTCGAGGCAAACCCACTTTTTCTTGTACAGCAGAAATGTTTCCTTTTTCAAATTCTAAAATTCTCTTGCCTAAAGTTTCTTTGATACTTTCTTTAATATAAGAGGCAACTCTTCGAGGCGCTTCAGGGAATAAATCTTTAGTATTTTCATTCCCTAATTTTTGCGGAAAAGCTTCAAAGGGGACGCCAATGTGAAATCCTTTATTCCCGGAAAATTTAACTGAGATGTCTTTTACACCATGATATTGTAAGAATTTAACAATCAAATCAGCAGAAATCCGGCTGTATTCCATGATCTTACAATCTATGTCTAACAATAAATCCCAGCCGATTCTCAATTTATCTAAATCTTGCTTAGTATTGCTGCTTAATAAAGATAGGGGATTGCTCCATAGTTCTTCACTAGCGTGAAAAGATGTAACTCCTTGCAGAGCTAATTCTAAAACATCTCGGGGATAGGTAAGAGTATCGGGCCGTTTACCAAAACTCTCATTAAAGCGCATTCCTATCTCTTTAGATTGGGCATGAGCTACTAAAGCATCTTGAACGTCTTTACGCTTATAGAACTTGAGGGAAGTACTTTTGGAAAGAGACATAGAATGGGTGGGAGAGAGTGAGGTTTAAATATTTTCTTGAAATTTGGAAGTATTAAGTCTACTACTGAAGTGCTTGTCCGGCCAAGAAGTTTAGGGTGTTAATATTATTCTCTAAAAATTAATATGCGAAAATATCGAAACAAATATTCAATAATCATCAAATTCTCCTAAACATTTTCGCCACCATAAACGGCCAGGCAAGCGCTCTTCTCTTCGGGACTTAATACGTACTGAAATTTGATGGATTAATAATTAGAAAGTTGCTGACACATCAATTGTAGGGGGAGCCCATAATTATATTGTAACTTCAGAGTGACAATTAAAACGAAAAGTTTATAAAGTACTTAAGACTATTTTTGATAATATTACTCAAGAAGTAAATAATATGGCACAAAATGATAATTTAGTTGCAAAGTTAGCCAATACAGGATTGTATGTTGTTTCAGGCGATTTAACTCAGGAACTTACTGATGCAGTTATGACTGCAATAAATTCTGGAGGAATGTGGCTTGGTGGAATTGACCAGGCCATTCAAAGAGCTGCTGGAAATCAGTATCATACACAAGCAAAAGCCGCAATGCCATTAAGAGATTTGCAAGTTGTTGTAGCGAGAGGAAACAAAGGAAGCCATAGGGGAGAATTTAGGGACGTCGTCTTTGTTGTTGATGATTTACAAAACCCTTTAAATCGTGTGGTGTATGCTGGATTAGAAGCTGCACATCAGCAGGGGTATGAAAAAATTGCCGTACCAACAATTAGAATTGGTAACATGGTTGGTCTTGTTGAAAAAACACCTGAGGAAGCTGTGGCAAGAATGTCAGAAGGTATTAATGATTTTGTATTAAAGTATGGTGGGCAAACTAATTTGAAAAACATTACTTTTGTAGTTTATAGAGATCCGGCAACGGTGAGAACCTTACAAACTGGATTATCAAGACTTGCCATTTCAGATTAAAATGACTAACAAAAAATATCAAGAATATGCATCCTGGAACTTATTGAGATTATGTAGGTGTAATTTTTCTCCATTTTTTGCTTATTTGTAGTCTAGTTTTATGAATGAAATAGGGGTTCCAGCGACCCCTATATCCCCAGCAACCTTCCGCCTCACCACTCTGCGACTCCTGCGGGAGTAGCAGTATCTTGCTCAGCGGTAAAAGAAAAAAGTTTCTTCTGGACATCATGAATTACTTTCACGTTATGATGTTTTTCTTGACTACGTATATAGTCATCTGCTACATTCATGTCTTTTCTTCCTGTTGATTCATGGTGCTCGTATCCAGACCAAAAACTTCCGCGGGGATAACGCTTGCGGAAGTTTTGATGCTTCTCAAAGATTCTCTTTGAGGAGCGAGATTTAAGCATAATCTCTGCTTCTTCG
>Ga0209542_10005083_pt1 | contig 26606 bp, 30 predicted proteins | sample RifCSPhighO2_01_FD_184028 | JGI IMG/M metagenome (GOLD analysis project Ga0209542, IMG submission 184028) | Soil microbial communities from Rifle, Colorado - Rifle CSP2_plank highO2_0.1 (SPAdes) (version 2) | ecosystem: Environmental > Terrestrial > Deep subsurface > Rock core/Sediment ...
ATTCTGTTCCTGCCAAATTGTTTATGGCTTCTCTTACATTTTTTGCGTCCATTATTTTGTTCATTTTTCCTTTTGAAATCGAAATTGGTTCCATTATGAACGGCTCTATTTTTTCCTTTGCCTCTCCAAGATGTTTGTTCACAAGTATTGTTTTGATGTTATTTATGTCGTATTTTCCGAACATTTCCATTATGCTTTGCCTTGCTTTTTCCGGGGTTATTTTCACTATTTTTTTGAGTGTTCTTGAAAAGTTTTTGGTTGTTGCAAACTCTATTTGGTCCTCAATTGTTCTTTCCTTGAGCGCGCTTGCAACAAGATCCTCTCTGTATTGTGTTTTTTCGAGCAGCGAGTATAATTCTCCAATGCTTTTTGCTTCCGCAAGCGCATTAAGTTCTTTTTCGCTCAAAAGGCTTTGTTTCATTGCCTTTACGCGTGCGTTCGCGTAGCCGAATTCCAATGCTTTTACCAAACTTTCCGTTCCAGCTATGCCCATGTTTCTCACTTAAAAAGTTCCTTGAAAATCATTCCCCTTATTTCTTCGCGATTGTTTTCAAAAATCGCTTCAAGACTCGCGTCAATGCTCACATTATTGTCTTTTGAGCTGATTATCGCGCCGCCTGAAATATCGAGTGTTTTTTTTGCAATGTTCTTTGAATATTTTTTTGTAGTGGCCAAATCCTTTTGGTTCACGCTTACCATTGCCCCTGTTCCAAGTTCTTTTTCTGCATCCTTTATTATTTTTTTCATGAACAAATCATAATCTTTTCCGCCGGGCATTTCTTTGAACTCGTTCCAGATTTGTTCCATTGATTTTTCAACGAGTTTGTTGCGTGCTTCGTTCACTATTTTATTTGCCTTGAGTTTTGCCGCGCTGATCCTTTCTTTTTTTTCCGTTTCCACGGAGTTTGCGGCACTAATTTTTGCTTCCGCTTTGATCTGTTTCGTTTTTTCCTTTGCCTCGTTCAGGATTTTTTGTGATTCTTTTTCCGCATCTTTAAGCAGGCGATTCTCTTCGCTCTTTGCTTCCTGCAACAGGCTTTCTCTTACATTTTCCAATGTCATTTTTTCACCTTTTTTTTGCATTATTTGTGCCGGCGTATGAATTTTTTATGCGCCGACGTTCAATGCAAGCAATATTGCTATTACGAATCCGAAGATTACGAGTGTTTCCGGTATTGCTATCCAGATTATCATTTTTCCTGCTTGCTCCGGTTTTTCGGCTATGACTCCCATTATTGCGGAACCTATCGCTGCCTGTGCTATTCCAGTTCCGATTGCTCCACCAAGAATGGCTATTCCGGCTCCGATTGCAATTCCTCCTGCTCCTTCTATAACCATGTTTTTTACCTCCTTTTTTGTTAGTCTTTAATAAATTTTCTTTCGAATTTGAAAGGATTAAATTCTTTTCCTCCGCCTTCATAGAATTTTGAATAGAATTCCACGAAGTTGAGTCTCGCTCCCTGAATCAGCGCTTCGAACATCGCCAAAAAAGCGTTGAAGAGATGCCCTCCAATGTAAAGGGGAATCAAAATTATTATCAAGAGCCCTTTGTCAATGCTCGGAAATGCAAGGTCGTTCAAGAGAGACGCTATTACAACTCCCACCAAACCGACCGCGAGTATCCTTGCAAACGAAAAAACATTTCCCACAACACTTGGGATTTCCATTATCCCAACAATTCCCTCAATCAGAACAACAGGAACTAATGAAACCAATAGCAGAATTGCGGCAGGCAATAAATATTCCTGCGGGAAAGCATTGAACATCGCAGTTGTTACTGTTATTGTTCCGAACAAAACTGTTCCGAACCATCCTAATTTTGCAAGCGCGTGCTTTTTGTCTTTGTGTCTTGTGGCGTTGATAAAACCCAAAAGAAAACCAATTGCAATTGTAAAAACTCCCACAAGTATTGAAGCCGGAAGAAGAATGTCTATGCTATGCAATCTTTCAAATCCGTGATAGATCTGTATTCCGTGTATTCCAAGCAACGCGAATAATTCCGAGTGTGAAAATCCTGCGAATTCATCAAACACAACTCCGAATATTATTGTCGGTATTGCTCCCCACATCCAGATTTTCGCAACAGGGTTCATGATGCCGTCTTTTGGCACGATTCCAAGTATCCATTTTGCGAGTAAAAATGAAATTATTCCATAAATAACATCTCCCACAATCATTCCATAGAAAATCGGAAAGAAAACCAGGAATATCATTGTTGTGTCAAGTTCGTTGCTTTTTGGAATTGAAAGAAAATTTACAAGTGATTCGAACGGCTTCACAAGAATCGAATGTTCTGTAAGTGTCGGAGCTGCCTCGTGGGTATTTTCCAGTGTTTCGCTTGAAAAGTTTTCCACAAAAACTTTTTTTCCGAATTTTGTGTCCAAAAATGACGCGAATTCCGCAAAATTCTTTTCCGGAATGTAAGCTTCGAGCGCGAATGAGTGCTGTGTTTCCAAAAATTTTTCCGGCAGCGAGGCTTTTGCATTTTCATTCCCCAAATATTCTTTCAGCGCGGTTAATTTCACATAATTTTCCTTTGCAATTCCCTCAAGTTCTTTTGAGATGTCTGCTTTTTTCTTTTCCAGTTCCGAAATTTCCTTGTCGATTCTTTTTAATTCCTGAGAAGGTTTTCCGCTCATTTTCGGAATGCTTATTTTTTCAAATCCGTAGTTCCCCAAATCCTCTGAACTTCTTTTTCCTTTTTCAAGTGCAACAAGGAACAGTTTTTTTCCTTTTTCAATGCTTTTAGAGGAATGGCTGATTCCTTTTTTCCCAAGCGCTTCGGAAAGCTTTTCTGCGTTTGTTCCGCTTACTATTCCTGCGTTTAGTTCAATGCTTGTGTTTTCCAGTTTGTCATATTCAAAATCAAATTGCGCGAGCATTTTCATTGTGTTTTTTTCTTCTTTGTGGGTTTCTATCCTGTTTTGTGCTGTGTTCATTTCCTGCACAAGTTTTTCCGTTTCCTTTTCCAGTTTTGCGAAATTACTTTGCTTTGAGAATTCATTCAGTTCTGCCATTGAGGTTTTTTTCGCTATTTTCTGTTCCGGAAGTGCGTTCAGCATTGCCTCGGTTTTGAGCAGTTTTTCCACAATTTTGTTATTTTCCTCAAGGCTTTTCGCGTTTTTTATTTCGTGCGAGGAAAGCTGTTTGATTTCAACGCCCCCGTATTCTTCCAATCCCTCAATTGTTTTTTTGAGGTTGCTTTTCAGTCCTATAAGCCTGATTTTTCCCATTCTTTGTGGCCAAAACATGTTTTTTTCACTTTGATAGTTTTTCAATTATTTTTTTTATTGTTGCATTTGAAAGTTTCAATGAATTGATTTCTTCTGCTTGGGTTTTTGCATTTGAAATGATTTTTTGTTCTTCTTTTTGCATTTCCTTCTGTCCTTGAGTTACAATTTTTTGTTCCTCTTGCTCAGCTTCCGCTCTTGCTTTTTCAAGTATTTTTTTTGCTTCCGCGTTCGCTTCCGCATTTTTTTTCTCGGCTTTTCTCTTAGCATCTATTATAAGATTTTCTTTTTCAGTTTCCGCGCTCTTTACTTTTGTGAGTTGTTCTAGGAATTGTGTTTCTTCGGTCATTTTGTGTTCACCGTTTTTTTGGATTTCATTGCCATAATTCCGTTCGTTACTTTTCCGGCCATTGCAGGAAGCAATAAATAAATTGCAATGAGCGCTCCCGCGATCAGTATGAGTGCGGTTTCAATGCTCACTTGCTTTAGTTTTACTCCGAGTACTCCTAGAAAAATCAGCATTAAAAATATCGGGATAAGCTTGAGCAATGTGAATGCGTAAGAAAATTTTGCAAGCTCTTTTTTTTGTTCCTGCGTAAATTCTTTTTGTTTTGTTTTCATTTTTTTCATTTCCTTTTTTGTGAATCAATAAGGAACTTCCGCAAAAACGGTTTTAAAAAGCTTTCTCATTTTTTTGCAAAATTTCGCTTCAAGATTCCAAGTGTTTTTTTCCGCTTTTTTGAACGGCTTTTGAGATGGCCGTAACCTCGTCAGTTAGCACGTCGATTTCCTCGATGGTGTTGTACAAATAAAAGCTTGCCCTTGCCAGGCCTTGTTTGTTTATGCTGCTCACAATGGGTTCCGCACAGTGCATGCCGCTTCGGATGGCTATGTTTTTTGCCTCATCAAGAGCACTTGCCAAGTCAAGGGGATCAACTCCTGCGAGCTCAAATAAGACTATCGCGCGCTGCTTTTTTTCATCGCAAGGACAATATAGGTTTAGGCTCGGAATTTCTTGTGTTTTTTTCAAAAAATGCTTCAATAATTTTTGTTCGTGTTCTCGGATATTTTCCATACCGATTTTTTTCAAATATTTTACGGCTTCTCCAAAACCAATTATTTGTGCTATCGGATATGTTCCCGGTTCGAATTTTTCCATTGTTTTCAGAAATTCCGTTTTCGCGTATTCAACTTTTTTTATTGTTCCTCCGCCGAAATTGTGTGCGGGCATTTTTTCAATTAAATTTTCTTCCATGTAAAGGCATCCCACTCCTGTTGGGCCAAGCATTTTGTGGCCGGAGAAAACAAAAAAATCACAATTCAATTTTTTCACATTTACGGGAAGGTCAGGCGTGGTTTGCGCTCCATCAAGAAGGAAAAGTGCTTTGTTCTCATGCGCAATTTTTCCTATCTCGCTTGCGGGAATTATTGATGCAACTGTATTGAACGCATGCCCCATTGCAACCAATTTTGTTCTGCGGGAAACTTTTTCTTCAAAATCCTCAAAATTCAGCGTGAAATCTTCGTTAAGGTTCACGATTTTTAGTTTTGCTCCTGTTCGCAAGCAGAGCTGTTGCCATGGAATCAAATTCGCATGATGTTCCGCGGCGCTGATAATAATTTCGTCTCCTTTTTTGAAATACTTTTTTCTTTCAAGCGAGTTCGCGACAATGTTTATCCCCTCTGTTGCGTTTTTTGTAAAAATAATTTCCGTTTCCTTTGCGCCTATAAAATTTGCTATTTCTTTGCGCGATTCGTGCACCATTTCCCCTGCGCGGAAAGCGCTTTTGTGGGTTCCTCTTCCTATTTGCGCTCCGATTTTTTCGTAATAATCTCTTTCCGCATCAAGCACTTGTTTTGGTTTTAGTGAAGTAGAAGCATTGTCAAGGTAGATCAAATTGTCTCCTTGCCACAGTCTTGGAAAATCTTCGCGGATTTTGGTTGTGTTCACTCTACTATTGTGCTGTAAATGAATAATAATATTGGCAAGTCACAATTTTTGGGTTTTTGTCGAAATTTTCTTTTTGTTTTTTTTTAAAATTAGAAAAAAAGTATTTTTGGTTCAGAGGGTTTTATGCCTCTGAAGCCAAACTATAAACTGATTTGAGTGCCACCAATATTACTGCCGGTGTCACGAATACGGCTATCTGCGCCACTATTTCTCCCAAGTAAACTCCGATTCCGGGTATGATTGCGAGAGTTGATGCAGAGGTTCCTGCCGCGATTAGGCCGATTCCTGCGATGAGGAACTTTTCGGTTTCTTTATCCGTTACATTCAACGCTCCAACTATTAGTCCCAATACTATGAGAACCAATGGTATGTATGCGCTGAGTCCTCCCAAAAAGCCCTGAGCGCCGATTCCGGCTATTATTGCTATTATTACGCCGATTATGAATGCATAACCGCCTATTTTTTGGGTACCCATTTTTGAATACACCCCCAATCTAATTTTCCATTGATTCGGTTTAAAAATTTTTCCTAAAGAAAGAAAAAATTCAAGTCAAACAACGAATTTTTTTGCGTGCTTTTTGTTTTTTTCCATGATTTTAGAATTTAGTTTATAATTTTCCGTTGAAAGTAGTTTTTTTAATTGAAAACAACATTTGTTGGTTATGCTCGGTTCTTTGCGCGAAAAAACAAAACCCTTCACGCGTCTTGTTGCAAAACCTTTCGCGATGATTGGGTTTCCCCCCTTGTTGTTCACTCTTCTCGGAGTGCTTCTTGCAATAATTGCTTCTTTTTTTCTTTTCCAACAAAAATTTTCCGAAGCATTTCTTTTCACGCTTCTTGCAATTTCAATTGATCTCTTTGATGGAGAAGTTGCTCGGTTGCAGAAAAAAGAATCATTGTTCGGAAATTATTTCGAAACCATGGTTGACAAATTAGTGGAAATCATTTTGTTCATTGGAACTGCTTTTTTGTTTCCGCTTGCATCAATTTGCGCGCTCGCATTCTCAATGTTCAACAGTTATGCAAAACCCCGCGTTGCACTTGTAATTATAACAGATAATCGCGATTGGCCAGCAATAGGAGAACACGCCGAGAGAATGCTTTTGCTTCTGCTCGGAATTTTGCTTTCAATTTTTTCGCTGAAATTTTCCGGCTTCAAAGCATTGGAAATTTCATTATGGCTGATTGCAATTATTTCCGCAATCGGTTCCGTGCAAAGAATTTTTTTCGCAAAAAAACTCATTGTGGAAGCGGAAAAAAAAGGAAACGTTCTTCCGTATTTGAAAAAGTGAATCATCCCAGCAGCGATGCAATCAACGGGAATGCGATTATTGTTCCGATTGTTGCGCCGATGTTTGCGAATGCGACCACTAAAAGTATTTTTGTCACTTGGTTTTTGCTGAAATCGGAAAAGGAATTCAAGTTTCTAAGATTTTCAAAATCCTTTACTTTCGGATTTTTCATTTTCGCTTCCACATATCCTGCAACCCATCCTGCGGCAAGGAAAGGGTGTAAAGTTGTAAGCGGCGCGGCAAGGAATGCTGATATTATTGAGAAAGGGTGTCCTCGCGCAAGGAGTGCTCCAAGCGCGGATAGGCTCCCGGTTACAAGTATCCAATAGAGGATTGCGGTTCCGGTTACTTCCAATCCTTTTGTCAGAAAAATTCCGGCTATTACTGCAATGAAAATTACAGGAATTGAATAACCAATTATTTTTAGGATTCCGATTCCATTTTCTACTTTGGAAATTTTTTGAATGTCGACTTCAGTTCCTAATTGTTTTTTTATTCCTTCAACATGTCCGGCTCCCACAACCGCAAGAATTTTTTTCCCAGGAGAATGCGTAATACTGTACGCAATGTAAGTGTCTCGTTCATCAACTAAAACCGATTTTACCGATGGCATTTCTTTCGAAAGTTGCTGCATCAAGTGATTCATTACATCTTTTTCTTTGAGTTTTTCTATTCCCTCTTTTGTTATCTTGATTTTTTCCTTTGAAAAAAATCCTTCCACGATTGAAAACAAGAGTTTGAATTTTTCAATGAGAGAAGTTTTTTGCATCGCCCTTTTGAGGGTTATATTCACGTCTCTATCAAGGAGCATTATAGGGATTTTTTTTTCTTCGGCAATTTCAATTGCCCTCATCATCTCAAGCCCGGGTTTCATTCCTATTTTTTGTCCGAGCTGCCTCTGAACATTTGCAAGCAACAAGCTCAGCAAAAATAAGTATGTTTGTCCGTCGCTGATTACTTTGCTGATGTTCGTGTTCTGCCATTGGGTTCCCTGCTTTAGCTGTTTCAGCCTTTGCGCATCAAGTTCCACTCCGACAACATCCGGCTTTTCGTTTTCAATTGCCTCTTTTACTTCGTCCACGCTTTTCTGTGAGATGTGTGCCGTTCCCAAAAGAATTATTTCCTTTTCCCCGAGCTTTATCCTTTCAAGTTCCATTGCTAAAGATTGGAATGGTTCTTTTTTAAAGAGCCTCTTTTTGCATGCAAAACTATTTTTCCAAATTTTTGGCCTTGATGTTTGAAGCTTTATAATTAAAGTTTTCAACTGCGAAAATTAGTTCTGTTTAGGCAAAATTTTTTATTTGTTGAATCGAATTTGCTGAATAAAATTACTTTCCCAATAGATCGTCAAAAAATCCCTTTTTTTTGGGTTTCATTGGAGAATCTTTTGATCCTTTTTCTACAAATCTAAACTTGCCGCCAATTTCTTTTGAAGAAGTCATACGTTTAATTATGACCAGTAATGATTATTAATTTGATGCTTCCGGGCGCGTTATGTAATGAGTGTTATTTGGCTTCGAGTAATATTTATATAGCGGGTTGCACTTTCACTTTTAACCATGAACAAAATTCTTAGTGTTTTTTTGGCTTTGTTTATTCTCTCGGCTTTTGCCGGGGCAGTTACTATAAGCGCTCCTGCCTCAGTTCCTGAAAATGTTGCCTGGGGTTTTAGTGTTGATTTGCAAGGTTCCTCAGATGTTGTGGTTAAGGTTGATGATGCGCTTTTAGTGGAAGTTAAGAGCGACGGAACCGTTACAAGAGGAAAATTCAATAACGGTTTTGTTTCAACTCCGGGAAGCAGCATTGTTTATGTTTCTCATTTCGGTTTGGGTTCAGGATCACACACAATAACTGCGGATTCCTCCTCCGGAAATGCTTCCGCGGCTGTTAGTGCATTCAAGCCGTTGGACAATTCTTTTTCTGACCAACTTTCAACCGAGGTCAATCAAAAAGTTGACGCAAAGTTGGAGAGTGTTGACCAGACATTTAAAAATATTGAGGCCGATAACAAGGAGTTTTTCAGGCGCATTAATGCAACCGATGAAAAAGTTTCTTCCATTGATTCAACTATCGGTTCGATTTCAAATCGTCTTGATGCAATGGGTGCATTGGATGCAAAACTTTCCACTGTTGATGATCGCTTAGAAGTACTTGAAACAATAAGAGAAGAAGAGGAAGCCGCGCGCCTTGCAAGAGAGGAAGAATTGAAAAATTCTCCAATTACCGGTTTCGTTACACTTGCCTCTGATTTTGCAATTCCGCTTGCATTGATTGTCATTGTTGTTGTAATAGGTCTTGTGGCTTTCCTTGCAAAGGACCAGATCCTTGGTTTGGGTTCAAGCATTTACTCGAAACGCGATGAGAACAATCTCCCAATTTCTGATAAGGACATGGATGCAATGGGAAAGGCGCTTGAGGCAGAGGGCGGAAAATGGTCCTTGAAATCAAAGAAAAACCAGGAATAAATTTTTTTAATTTTTAAAATTTGAATTTTTTTCGGTTAAATTTTTTCTTTTATTTTCAATTTTTGTTTTTTTAATTCAGCCTAAATTTTATTGCATTGTGTTTTTTTCCTATTTTTTATTTTCAATCGCCGCTTTCACAAATCCATAGTATGCAGGGTTTGGTCTCATTGGTCTTGAAGTGAATTCCGCATGATATTGTGTTCCTAAAAAGAATGGATGATCTTTCAGTTCCAATATCTGCATTATTTTCTTGTTTGAATCTGCGGGCGTTCCGGAAAAAACCATGCCTTTTTTCTCCAATTGATCTATGAATTTTGTGTTTACATTAAACCTATGCCTGAATCTCTCGCGGACAATTTCTTTTCCGTAAAGTTTGTGTGCAAGTGTTCCTTTTTTCACTTTAATATCAAATCCGCCAAGGCGCATTGTTCCTCCAAGTCCCTCAATCTCTTCCTGTTCAGGGAGGATGCAGATAACATTATTTTGCGGGTCTTTTTTGACCTCTTCCGTTGACGCGTTTTTCATTCCGCACACATTCCGCGCAAATTCTATTACCGCCATTTGGAAACCATAACAAATTCCCAAAAAAGGCACTTTTTTTTCGCGCAAGTATTTTACGCAATCTATTTTTCCCTCTACTCCCCTTGATCCGAAACCCCCTGGAATTATTACTCCGTCAACGCCCTTCATTTCTTCTTCCAATTTTGTTTTTCCGTTTTCTATTTGTGTTGTTTCTATCCATTTGATGTTCACTTTTGTTTTTAGCGCGTTCCCGCAGTGTTCTAGCGCTTTTACAATGCTGATATAAGTGTCGCTTGTTCCGGTGTATTTTCCGGCGATTCCAATTGTTATTTCTCCCTTTGTTTTTGGCATGCTGTTATCCGTCCACTCTTTGAGGGATTTACTTCCGTTTGCCTTGAATTCTTTTGCAAGTCCAATTGATTCGAGAATTGCCTCGTCTATTCCCTGTTCTCTGTAAAAACTTGGCAGTTCGTAAATGTTTCCCACATCATAAGTGTTGAATACTTTGTCCATTGGAACGTTTGCGTTCATGGAAATTTTTTCCCTTATATTTTCCGTTACCGGGTGCTCGCTTCTGCACACTATTACTTCCGGTTGTAATCCAAGTGTTAAGAGCTGCCTCAAACCAAGTTGTGCGGCCTTGCTCTTGAATTCACCCAAATGTTTTGGTTCTATTACATAAGTGAGGTTAACCAAGCACACATTTTCTTTTCCTTCCTCGTAAATCATTTGGCGTGCGCTTTCCATTGCAAACAGATTTTCAAAGTCTCCGACAGTTCCCCCGATTTCAACAAGAACAATATCAGCTTTTGATTTTTGTGCGAGGTTTCTGAGAATTCTCTTCACTTCTCCTGTAACGTGCGGAATGTACTGTACGTCTCTCCCATTGTAATCGCCCCTTCTTTCTTTTTCAATTATTTTTTTATAAACCTGTCCGTGTGTTGTGAAATTATCCTTGTTCAAATCAAGGTCGAGGAATCTTTCATAGCTTCCGAGATCCATGTCTGTTTCCGTGCCGTCATCAAGTACAAATACTTCTCCGTGTCTGAAAGGGGAAAGTGTTCCCGAATCAATGTTCAAATATGCCTCCACTTTTATGGGTGAAACTTTTAACCCGCGATCCTGAAGTGTTTTTCCGAGTGCGCTTGAGAAAATTCCTTTTCCTATTCCGCTGATAACCGATCCGGTTATTATGACATATTTTGTTTTCCCGATTTTGTATCCTTCCGGAAATGAAGAGTACTTTTCTTCGCTTGAACTGTCGGTTATTCTTCCCAAAAATTTTTCATCCATATTTATCCCCACACTAAATTTTTTTTATTTTTTTGAAAATTTTTGAATTTTAAACTCCGGATTTTTCCGAAATTTTTTAAAAACAGATTAATGTTAGGTTCCAAGAAGTATTTAAACATTTTCACAAAATTTTTTAAAAATTTTTTTTCGCGAAAAAAATCGCGCTTAAGATGTTTACAAAAGAATCAGAAATTTTATTTTCCGGTACTAAAAATATGCCCTCTTTCTGTTTTTAATAATTTGGATTGTGCTGCCGAAGGCGTAGAAAATGTAAAAGTGCGCTCGAAGACGCACACCTTTCTCGGCGAGGTTTCGCCGAATGGGAGGGAGAGGATTCACACCTCAGAAAAACTGCGTTTTTCCGAGACCTTTTCCTTGCTGTGTGTAGCCCCCTGCGTAGCAGGGTGCGTCGTACCCAACAGCCGAAACTGTTGAATGGGAGAGAGAGGATTTGAACCCCTGCCGCAGCGTTGTTCGGACACATTGCTTCTTTCTTTTTGGTTGAGCTTTTTCCTTTCTTTTAAGAAAGAAACCTTGTAGAATCTAAGATTCTACGAGGCCTCGCAAAATCAAATGATTTTGCAAGGAAGGTCACCCGAACGCTGAATCCTACCAGGCTAGACTACCCCCCCGGTTTGATATCATTACGTTTGACATCATTACTATTGATAGTGGGTATTTTTAAGAATTAAGAAGCCCGACAAGCTGTGTGGGTCGAGAATTCATTCGGCTTGGCAAAACAAATGTTTAAATAGCTCCGAGCGTTTCTTTTATTTGGGTTTTTTGCATGGGCGATATTTGGAACGGTATTAAGCTTGGTTTTTCTCCGCTCTCAATTCTCACGGTTTTTATTTCTCTTGCGATAAGCGGTGTGGCTTTTTTAATTTCAGTTGTTGTTTTTAGTCTTTTTGCTTTTTTGGGTTTGCCTGGTCTGATTATCGGCGGTTTGATTGCTGCTGTATTGCTCTTGGTTGCACTTCCGTTTGCTAGCGGTCTTGTGTCTATTGCAAGTGTTCAGAACATGAACAACGGGAAAATTGATCTTGGTAATGTTTTTTCGGCTTCAATTTCCCGCCTTGGAAAAATGATTGTAGGAAACCTAATTGTTTTAATTGTTATTTTGGCTGTTTTGTTTGTTTTCGGAATTGTGGGTGCGATTGTAGGTTTTGTGGTGGGAGGTTCTGTGGCTTCAGGCATAGCAAACACAGCTGCTTCCGGATACGGTGCGAATCCTTTTGCTTTCACCGGTCTTCTTGGAGGCCTTGGTGGATTGTTTTTTTCTCTTATCTTCGCGTATATCGGTTTTTACATTCTCCTGCTCGCATTTTTTCCTTTTTTTATAAGCTATCCATATTTCCTTGCAAATGAAACCGGGGGTGCAGTAGATGCACTGAAAAAAGCAAGAAGTTTTTCAATGAACATGTGGCCCAAGTCTTTTGGTTTGATAGTTGGAACAATTTACGGCGGACTTCTGCTTCTCATTCCGCTAATAATTCTTGCGTTTATTTTCATCGCTGTTTTTGCGCCTCTAGGGTGGCTTTTAATGGGGCTCTTTTATTTGATTTATTTGTCAATTATTCCGTATGCCGGTGCCAGAATTTATCTTGATTCAAAACAAATGGCTAATGAAAGCGTTGAAATGAAAGAAACTCAGCGCCCTGTTTCACAGGAAACGAAAACCTCTTTTGCTGACAGGCGTGAGGAAAGAAGTTTTTCAATGAAAACAGATGCGTTCAAAAATTCCTCTGCTTCAGATTCCTCAAAAATTTCTTCCGTTGCAGTGAGCGTGGAAGCGAGGAAAAAAAATGTTCTTGATGAATTAAAAAAGGCTACCCAGGAAAAACAGTTGGCTACAGGCACCAAAGCACCTTCGGGTTCTTTGAGCGGAGGAGAGCAGGCTAATGTTGAAAAGCTTGTCAATCTTCTCAAGGGAGAAAATTCTTATTCCAGCGACGAACTCATTCTTGTTATGCATGAGAAAGGGTATTCTGATGCGGTTGCTAATGAAGTTCTGAAAAGAATTGGAAAATAAAACTTTTTTTTATTTGCTAACAATTGAATTAATAAAAATTAGAAAAAAAGCAGCAATTATAAGTTGCTGCATTGTTCTTTGTGTTTTCCCTTGAATACTTCGTGTATTTTAGGGGTTTCTCTTACTTCGAATACCTCGTGGCATTCTTTGCAATACTCAAACATCGAGTATCACCTCCTTTATTTTTTTAAATTTTTTTTGCATTTTTGCGGTCACTCTTCTTGTGAAGACCGGAGAAATCGAATGTTACTGTTTTACTGTAATTTCGTGTTTTTCTGCTTAGTAATATTGCTCATTTCCCCATATTTTAAGTTTTTGGTGTTTAAAAAGCATGATTTTGTGAGTTTTAATCATAAATCGTCTGAGTAGGATACACGTCATAAGCGCGATACACTTCATTCGCGAAAAGCATTTGATAAGCAATCAATGCAATCATTCCTAATATAATCAAGAATATTATTGTAAGGAAAAATGTTACCGCTCCTTGTAAAATGCCTTTTTTTGAGGAAACATAAAGTGCGGGAAAGAACAGCAACCCAAGTGATATTGCTCCTGCTAGAAGCATTACAAGAAGCCCTATTCCTGAGAGGTTGTAGGATATTCCGTTTATTATATTTGCAAGAACAAAGCCCCCTATTATTGTGACTATTATTCCTATTGCAGATCCGAATGCTATTGCCCCCGATTTTATGAAATCGTTTTCCTTTCCGCTGTTTATTTTTAGTTCCTTTGCGCCTTTTTTCAACGCAAATACAATTCCCGCAATTATCAATCCAATTCCTATTAACCAGAACACTCCATCAAAGAGATAGAGCATTGCATAATTTTCCCCAAAATTTCCTTTCACGTGGAAGCTTTCAAGGGGATCTAAATTTGATGCATTTTTAACAAGGCCTTGCGCGTTCCTGATTCCGTAATAATAATCATTATAATATGGGGATGAGATTCCGTCTGCCTTTATCTCGGAAAGCGCGGTTTCACTTACAATTCCAAATCCCGGCCTGTAATCGACTTTTGCTTCTCCTCCTTTGAGAAATAATCCTTCCTGAACATTAACCGCAACTCTAATATTTTCTATTAAAATTGCATCTTTATCAATGATTGTTTTGAAATCAAATTCAAAATTTCCAAACAAATCCTGTTTTGCATAATGCGGAATTTTGTAAAAAAGAACCAGTGTTCCTTGTCCCATTGTTTTTATCGGGTATTCAAGGTCAATGTTAAGTACGGTTGCTTCTGAGGTTATTATTTTATCATAATCCAATGTTGCTCTTCCGGGGTTTTCCTGAACAACCTGATAAACAACTATTTCTCCGGGTATTTCAAAATTAATATTTCTTATTTCGCTTTCGGTTGTATTTTCAATTACAATCTGGCTTCTTACTATTGCATCCCCTTCTCCATCAAAGGAAACCGCGTAGAAATGATTTTTGTGAATGTAACCATCGCTTTGTACTGCTGCAGCCATTTGCATTTGTGCTAATGTTAAAAGCAGCACCATTGTTATGAAAACAAAAAACTTTTTCATGAAACAATTTAGATTCAGGATTTATAAATGGGGTTTGAAATTGTTAGCAATTTGACTAAGAGAATCAGTTATTGAGGCGGTTCGGGATCACAGTTTTTTTTCCTTCTTAGCAGGAGTTCTCTACGCCGAGTGAGCCTGATCCCGAACACCTTTTTTAGTTGGATTTTAGGAATTTAGTTTGGACTATTATTCCCAATATCACCTCGTCCTCTATTGGTGTCGTTCTAATATAAATTAGTTTCCAGAACTTGCAACGGTTGCAAAGTTATTCGAGTGAAATAATTATTCTGAAATAGTGTCGTTCAATAATTTTGAAATACTTTTGTTTTCGTTGACGCATCTAATTGCTTCCGCCAAGAGAGGTGCTATTGTAACTTGCGTGATTTTTTTCGAATTAACATTCACAGATACACTGTTTGTAACTATAACCTCTTTGATCGGGCTTTTCTCTATTTTTTCAACTGCTTTGCCAGCAAAAACACCGTGTGAGGCAAGTGCATAAACTTCTTTTGCGCCCATGTCCATTGCTTTTTGTGCGGCATTTACTAGTGTTCCGCCGGTGTTTATTTCATCATCAACTATAACACATGTTCTTCCCCTGACATCTCCAACCAAATTGAGCACTTCGCTTTGATTTTGTTTTGGCCGTCTTTTGTCGATGATTGCAAGTTCGGCGTCAAGCCTTTTCGCATATGCCCTGCTTCTTTTTGTTGCTCCCACATCAGGGGAAATTACCGTTAAATTTTTGAGGTTTTTTTTCTTAAAATGCCCTATGAGTGTGTTTGCGGCGTAAAGGAAATCGCTTCTAATATCAAAAAAACCCTGTATTTGATCTGCGTGCAAATCCATTGTAATTACAGCATCAGCTCCCGCCGCTTCAAGGAGTTTTGCCACTAATTTTGCGGTTATGGGTTCGCGATCCGCAGCTTTCCTATCCTGCTTTGCGTAACCAAAAAACGGTATTATGCAGGTTATTCTTTGTGCTGCAGCTCTTTTTGCGGCATCAATCATTATGAGTAGTTCCATGAGGTTGTCATTTACAGGATTGCATGTACTTTGGAACAAGAAAACATCTTTCCCTCTAAGTGATTCCAAGTAGTTCACGTAATTTTCCCCGTCGGCAAATTTTTTGAGTTCTATTTTTCCAAGGGGTATTTTGAGGTAATCGGCTATTTCTTTTGCAAGTTTCGGATTTGATTGTCCGGCAAAGAAAACCAGGTTTTTCGACATTTGATCTATACAATTATATGTGTAATATTTATATACTTGTTTTGGTTCGCTTGGTTTAAGGCTGATTATCAGATTTGTTTTCTGTTTCTTTGTTTTTTTAATTTTTATCTTTCGGGTCGGGTTTTATGAAAAAATTTGTGGCATCAACCAAAAACAGTTTCCCAAACCCGGTTTTTTCATCAATTTGTACGATCCATGCTCCTCCAGGTTTGTGTTGATCGTTGTTATAAACAATGTTTTTTGCTGCCAATCTACTTTCATAATTGTCCATTGCGTGCAATAACTTTTGGTAATTTCCGAACATGCTGTTAAAGTTTACTTCTTTGAAACGATCTCCCGGAATAATCTGTGTTCGAGGTTTTTTCAAGTCGGTCATTTCTACAACCCAAAAGTATCCTTTTCCCTCTCCTTTTACACAAACTGCTTTGAAACTTCTAGGAGTTGGTATTCCAAGTGCCCTTGCTGCTTTCAGAACCTCCACAGAATGGTTCGCTAAAATAAAAGTCATTTTCTCCCAATCATTGTGGGGGAAACTTTTGGCACCAAATCTCTTGTGGTGTGTAAGGTCAACTTCTTTAGCATTTACTGTGGCAATAGATCTGTATAATTGTGTTATCCAACGTAACCGTCCTTTCATGGGGTAATGTCTTTCAATCCAACCGGGATGAAATACTTTATGCACGAGTTGATGTCCTGCAACTTTTCTTATTGTTGCCTCCATTCCGGATCCGCTGGGTTCTTTCTCATATTTGGGTCTAATTGGTTCGTGCCTTCTCATAAAATTATATACTGCTCCTGCGTATATAAGTTTTAACATTTAAACTTTTCCCATGCTAAATACAGAATGAAACTTGATGAAAAAAACATTGTGAAAAAGAACATTTTTTTCGTTCCAAACGACATCCTTATTATGGGGGCTGTAAATGATTCGATTTCTAAGAAAAAAACTTCAAAATTATTGGGTTTTCTCAAGGGTTTGCAGGAAAAAAAATTGGTTGAGCTTTTCCTGATTTTTGGTTTGCATGATGAAAGGGCAAAACAAAAAATAAAAGAAAACAGTTTCAAGGATTTTTTCAAAAAAGAGAATATTTTTGTTGTTACCGATGAGTACATTAATTCAAAAGAAGAAATCGACAAGGCGCGCCATTTGGAGCAATTGGAAATGGATCCAAATTTTTTGGATGAATATTTCAAGCAGCATGTTTTGATGAATCTTTTCAAAGAAGGGAAAGTTTCAAAAGAAAACTCCGTTCTTATTGCTCACGATGTTTTCTTTGATGGATTTTATTCAATGCGTTTTTCAAATGCCGATTTTGTTCTTGTAAAAGAAAGCCTCAGCGACAGAAACAATCCTCTGCCCGCACAGATTTCGGGTTTGAATTACATTGATCTTTCCGAAGCGGATTTCAAGCGCATTTTAATGTGGAAGTTTCCGACTCCTGATTTAAGGTTCCTCGAAACCTATGTTTTCAACAAATTAAAAGAAGAGCTCCTCACAAAAGAAAACATGAACCAGATTTTCAAGATTAAAGGGAAGTTGGATAAAAAGTGACTACTGCGCAAAACGCTGGTTGATTTTTTGGACAAAGCGGATTAAAATTGCAAAATGGCAAATAAGTTAACAATTCGATGTTTTATGGCTAAAATAAGTTATGGAACAAAACCGCGCAAAACAACTCTTTAAAAAATGCGCGGATGATACTAATAATATGAAATGGGCAAAACCAACTCACAGTTCCAAAGGCGAGATTGATCGGGCCGGACAAATTTTAATTAGTGATATTGCTAGAGAAGAAGAAAAAAACAAAGCACTGGAAATACTAACTAACTGGAGGGCAATCCATAGCTATCCAATGCACGTATTCAAAATAAGGCTAAAAGAATCCTCGCAAAAAATTGATAATAATGCGCTGACTGCGCAAAGGCTGAAGCGTGTTCCTTCAATAATTAAAAAGTTGAAAAGGGAATATGAAGGCCGGCCAGCAACAATGAACCTAAGTCAAATGCAAGATATTGCGGGTTGCAGAGCCGTTTTACTAAATGCTTCACAAGTGAGAAAGCTCTATGAACAATATTATTTGAAAGGCGATATAAAACATAAAAAAGTGGGGGTAAAGGACTATATAAAAAATCCTAAAAAGGACGGTTATAGAAGTCTTCATTTAATTTACAGTTATTCAAGTGATAAAAAAATGAAAAAGATCTATAATGGTCTGCTTGTTGAGGTGCAAATAAGATCAAAATTACAGCATCTTTGGGCAACAGCCATAGAAACGGTGGATTTTTTTACAAGGCAAGCCATAAAATCCAATGAAGGTGAAAAAGAGTGGCGGGATTTTTTTAGACTTGTAAGCTCGGCTTTTGCAAAAATGGAGGATTGCCCAATTGTTCCAAATACTCCGGAAGACGAAAAAGAACTGCATTCACAAATAAAGAAAAAAGAGGCTGAGTTGAAAGTTATAGATAAAATGAAAAATTGGACGACTGCAGTAAAGCACTTTAGTGAAACTGCAAAAAGTTCTCCTAATGCTGAATTTTTTCTATTGGAATTAGATATTTTCGGGGAAAAACTAACTTATAGGGCGTACACAAAAAAACAGGAAGAAACAGCTATTTCAGATTATGCTGAACTTGAAAAAAAATTTCAAGGCAGAAAAGAATATGATGTTGTTCTTGTTGGAGTAGATAAGCTTTCCGACTTAAAGAAGGCATATCCAAATTACTTTGTGGATACAGGGGAATTTTTGCAGAATTTACAAAAAATCTTAAAGAAAACAAGTAATGGCAGATAATGAAATACTAATTAATACTGGTTTGCACTTCTTAGTAACTGTTTTCCATGAAAATCCTTTCACTTAAAGCGCGCCAAATCCTTGATTCAAGAGGAAATCCTACAATCGAGGCAGAGCTAAAAACTTCTAAAGGAACTTTTTTTGGTGTTGCTCCGAGCGGTGCTTCAACCGGAAAGCACGAAGCCTTTGAACTTCGCGACGGAAAAAAAGAGTACTCCGGAAAATCTGTTTTGAAAGCGGTTTCAAATGTTAATTCAATTATTGCAAGAAGTGTTATAGGGAAGGATTTTTCTTCGCAAAGTGAGTTAGATGAATTTTTGATAAAACTTGATTGGACAAACAATAAATCAAAATTAGGCGCAAATGCAATTCTTTCCGTTTCAATGGCAAACTGTCGCGCAATGGCTTTTGAGAATAATATGGAATTGTTCGAATTCGTGGGTTCATTGAGTGGCAACAAAAATTTTGTTCTTCCTGTTCCCCAATTGAATGTTATGAACGGCGGCGAGCACGCAGGAAGAAAAAACGATATTCAAGAGCACATGATTCTTCCGGTTAAATTTGATTCTTTCAGCGAAGCTCTTCGCGCGGGAACAGAAACCTATCACGTTCTCAAAAACATTTTGAAAAAAAAGTACGGTTATCAGGGTGCTTTGGTTGGGGATGAAGGCGGTTTTGTTCCGAACATTGAGGTTGTTGAAACTCGTTTGGAGTTAATGCTCAAGGCAATAAAAGATGCAGGTTATTCGGGGAAAATAAAATTGGCTTTGGATTGTGCTGCATCAGAATTTTATTCAAATGGGCAATACAAAATTGGAAAAAAAGTTTTTTCGCCTGAACAATTGGTTAATTTTTACGAAATTTTATGCAAAAAATATTCCATTGCCTCAATTGAGGATGGAATGGCTGAGGATGATTGGGTTTCATGGAGATTGCTCAATGAAAAAATCGGTTCAAAAGTTCAATTGGTTGGAGATGATCTTTTGGTTACAAATGTTGATAGGATTAAAACCGCTTTGGCTGAAAAAGCCTGCAATGCTTTGCTTTTGAAAGTAAATCAAATCGGAACAATTACAGAGTCAATTAAGGCTTCCGCTCTTGCTTTGAAAAATAATTGGAACGTGATTGTTTCGCATCGTTCCGGCGAAACCGAGGATTCTTTTATTGCGGATTTCGCGGTTGGTTTGGGCATTGGTCAATCAAAGTTCGGTGCTCCTGCTCGAAGTGATAGGAATTCGAAGTACAATCAATTGTTGCGCATTGAAGAAAAGCTTCTTGAAATGGGCAAAAAACCGGTTTTTGCAAAAATGTAGTTGGGTATTATGGGTTTTCTTTCCAGATTTGGATCAATCATTGCTTCAAGAGCCAAAATCTTGAAGGGACGCTTGTTTGTACCAAATGCAGATAAGTTGGTTCATGCCACGGTTCGACGTTATTCAGAACTTCAAATAAAATTTGCGGGTAAACCCACCCGTGACTTTCACGATTACCTTACAAAATTGGATAATTATTATTCTGGTATTAAAAAATCACGCTCAGCACTTGAACTTAAGGAAGTAATCGCCAAATCAACTGATGACAACATATTATTTCGTAGGGATAAGAAGCTTATAAGTTTGGCAATTGCTGAACGAAAGCGTGAGTTAGAAAATCACTGATTTCGGTTTCGCAAAGGTTTTTTAACCTAAATTCCACTTAATTTTCAATTATAGTGATCAAATGGTTTTCTCTCTTGAATTAAACATCATGATTTTGGCTTTTCTGGTGCTTGCATCAGGCTTTTTTTCCGCGGCGGAAACCGCGATTTTTTCAATTGGAAAAATTAGAGTAAAAAAACTTCTTGGAGAGCAAAGAAGGAACGCCGATGTTCTTGCCGAACTGAAAAAGAACCCGCATGATCTTTTGACAACGATTCTTGTCGGAAACAATCTTGCTAATATTTCTGCAGCTTCATTTGCAACTGCAATTGCTTTGCAGGCTTTTCCGGATGAATTCGGAATTGCGTTTGCCGCGGGAGCAACAACGATTGCGATTCTTATTTTCGGGGAAATAACTCCAAAATCAATTGCGCTCAAACACAATGAATCCGTTGCATTGTTTTCCGCTCCGATAATAAAATTTTTTGGGATAATATTTCTCCCGCTTTCCCTTGTTCTTGGAAAAATCACCGGGGTTTTTTCACGCTTGATAGGGGGCAAAGATATCAGTAATGTTTTGACGGAAGATGAAGTAATGACTTTTGTTTCTTTGGGCGCGGAAGAGGGAGCAATCCGCAAGGAAGAGAAGGAAATGATCAGGAGAATTTTCAAGTTGAATGACATTGTTGTTGAGGATGTTATGACTCCGCGCGCGGAAGTAGTTGCAATTGCTTCGGGAACTAAAGTAAGTACGGCATTGAAGAAAACAATGCAGCTTCACTCGAGGATTCCTATTTTCAAGGATGATTTGGATGAAATTGTTGGAATTTTTTATTTGAGGGATCTTTTGGGCGGGAAAAATTATTCAAAAACAAATCTTGTTGTCGATAAAATTATGAGAACACCGATGTTTGTTTACGGGAACAAGCGCATTGACAAGCTTTTGAGAGAATTTCAGAAGAAAAAAACCCACATGGCTGTTGTGGTTGATGAATACGGTTCTACTATAGGCCTTATTACAATTGAGGATATTCTGGAAGAAATTGTCGGAGAAATAATTGACGAAACAGATATTGAATATGTTATCAAGAAAGTGAAAGAGAATGAATTTTTGGCGGAAGGCCAGGTTTCTTTGGAGCGTTTAAACAAGGCTCTCGGAACAACTTTTTCAAGCGATGTTTTCGACACTGCTGCCGGCTTTGTTATAGGTGCAATGGACAAAGTTCCAAAAGAGAAAGACGAGGTTTTGATTGCGGGAATTAGATTTAGTGTTGAGAAAATGAACGGTCCTAGAATAGAATTATTGCGAATTTTCAAATAATTTTTTTTATTTTTTTTCCAAATGCTCAAGAATGCTCTGCTGTTTGAATTCCAGTCCTTTTATTGTTGCTTTGCGCCCCTTTTCGTTGGGTGTTAACTCAAAATCAAGTTTTGCAAATTCCAATCCTAATTGTTCCAATAGTTCCCGCGCATTTTTCCTGATGTCGGGTGCGAGCAGGATTCCGCGCGTTTTGATGTCTTTCATTTTTTCAACTTCCTTCATGTACCTATGCAATTGCGTAACAGAAGCATAATCGGCTTGCCTTCTTTTCAATTCTATAATTACATAATTTCCATCTTTATCTTCCGCAATAATATCCGCAACCCCTTTCCGAAAATGCTGTTGCTGGTTAATAGGTCGTAATCCTTCCTCTATCATTGAGAGGTCTTGCATCAAAATTTCGTTCAAATCCTTTTCCGATCCTGACAATCTAAGATCATCGGTTATTTGAATATCATATCTTTTCACATCGTGGATTTGGTTGAATACAATTGTAAGTTTTTCCGCGGGTTTGAGTTTGTTTGCGCGGATTATGAAAGTTCCGTCATTGATTTCACAGCCTATTTTTGTGTTAACCATGTAATTTGTCGGCCTTACAAGCCTGTTTTGGTGTATTGAAACGGACGTATCTCCCTTGATTAGAATGAGCCTTTTTCCTTTCGGGAGCTTTGAGGTTGCTCTTCCTTGATAGTCAACAAAGCAATTTCCAACTATTACAATCATGTCCTGTCGGAGAATTCCTGTTTCTATTTCTTCCTTTACCTTTTCAAATTCCACCATGTTGGCTCCCTGTCCGCTCCGAGCTGCTCCTCGGAAGGGAGCGTACTATCTCCTTGTACCCTTTGGGTACGAGGCCTCGCAGAATCTCTAATTCTGCAAGGTCGCTTGCGCTCGATACTACTTGCTCGGCTGTTCGCATTATGGAGTTAGTTTGAAACGCTTAAAAGTTGTTCTATTTTTGTTTTGAACTTACTCTTAAATACTAGTTTTCCCAATTAAATTGCATGCATATTCAGGAATTCAGGGGTTTTGCCAATGGTATTTTGGTTTTTTCTATTTTTACGGTTTTCAATTTATCGATTCGCGAATTGGAATTGTTAAAAGCTGTTAGCAGTGCGGCTGCAGTTACAACTATAATTTTGATTTCTGTTACTCTTCTTTTGGGTCCGCTTTCCCGATTTTTTCCAACACATTTTAGGCATGATCTTGTTTACAGAAAGCCGCTTGGTTTGGCGGGTTTTTTCTTTGCGCTTGTTCATGCGGTTTCCGCATTTTATGGTTCTTATAATGCGAATTTAGGTTTTATTTTTTCTTCGGCAAACCCGAATTTTTGGCCGGCAATTTTTGCAATAATTTCTTTGTTGATTCTTGGAGTTCTTGCTATTACTTCAACTCCTCAAGCAATTAAGCAGCTTACTTTTCCAAAGTGGAAACAGCTCCAGCGTCTTGGGTATGTTGCGTTGTTTTTTGCTGTTCTGCATTTTGTTTTTGTGGACAATTTCCAATTTTTGCAAACAATTACAGGAAAGGCGGTTCTGGCGCTCGCAATGATAGCGATGTTTGCAAAACTGGTTGCAATGGCGCTTGACATTGATAAGGCGCATTCAAAGAAAGAAATTGAGCATTTGACGAAAGAGTGAATTGTTCCAAAACCCTTTTAATCTGCTAATTGCGAATATTCTTTATCATGCAAAAAACCCTTTCTTTAAGTGAGGAAATCAGAATTGAAGCCGAAAGGCTCCACAAAAATTTGAAGCATTTAGAATATTCCGTGAACGAGTGCATGCTCTTTGCCGCGCAAACCCTTCGTATCAATAAATTGAAAAAAGAAAAAAATGCTGTTATTCTTGCGCACAATTATCAAAGGCCGGAAATTTTGTTCGGAATTGCAGACCACATTGGAGATTCTTTTGCATTGAGCGTTGCGGCGAAAAACACTAAAGCTGATATAATTCTTTTTTGCGGCGTTCATTTCATGGCGGAAACCGCGAAAATTTTGAATCCGGAAAAAACAGTTTTGATTCCTTCTCTTGAAGCAGGTTGTTCTCTTGCGGATGGCATTACAAAAGAGGATGTTCTTGCTTTAAAGAAAAAGCATCCAAATGTTCCTGTTGTAACTTACATTAATACAAGTGCTGAAGTAAAAGCGGAAAGCGATGTGATTTGCACCTCCGCCAATGCTTTGAAAGTTATTGAATCTCTTCCCGGAAAAGAAGTGATTTTTCTTCCCGATGAATTCATGGGGAAAAATTTGCAAAATCTTACTAAGAAAAAAGTCCATTATTTTAATGCAAAGTGTATTGTTCATGAAGCTTTTACTCCTGAACAGATAAGCGCGTATAAAGAACAATATCCTGAAATGAAAATTCTCTCGCATTTGGAGTGTACTCCAGAGGTTATTGCTCTTTCAGATCTTGCCGGCGGAACAAGCGACATGTACAATTACATCAAAAACAGCAATGCAAAACGCTTCATGCTTGTAACAGAATGCGGAATGAGCGATCTTCTGCGCGCGCGTTTTCCGGAAAAAGAATTCATCAATCCTTGTTCAGTTTGCCCTTACATGAAACAAATTCATTTGGACAATACTCTTTTAGCGCTTGAAAAAGAGCAATTCAAAGTTGAAATTTCGGAAGAAACCCGAACAAGGGCGCAGAAAGCGCTTGATAGAATGATTGAGATTGGGAAATAAAACTAGCTTTTTTTATTTTTGAGTGCTTGTTCATTCCTATTAAGCCGATTTTTATTTTTCGGCCTTTTCCCATTTAAGTTTTTCAAAGTCTTTTATTTCTATTGTAATTGTCCGATTGCACACTTGATTCAGATGAAATGATTTTGTTTTTGGAAATGATACATTGACCATTTCCTTGCCGAAGTCCTGCACGGCCTTTATTGCTGGAACAAAATCTGAGTCTCCGGATACTATTATTCCCAAATCATAAATATTTGAGTAGGCATGCGTTACAATGTCCACGGCCATTCTTACATCAACGCCTTTTTCAACGGGCGGGCTATTTGGTCGTTTCTCAAGTCTTCAAAGTTTGACTTCAAATTTTGGATTTCTGCTAATGGAAGAGAAAAATTTTTGCTGTTTCCCGTATGCTTCCGGGTTATCTTTTTGTATCAGTGGTGCACTGTAGTAGTAAACTGCAACCAATCTGTTTTTTTCAGTTAAAAAATCTGCAAGTTTTCTGAAGTCGACACTCACATGCCCGAAGTTCTTTGTTAAATTATGGTAGAGATTGCTGCCATCAATAAATATCAAGATTTTCTTGTTTTTCATTATATTGTAAGATTGTTAAAAACAGTTTTAATGCAAATAGGTAAGAATGAACCTGCCGTTGCCGAAGCAAAGGCAGGGAGATAATATAATGAAATATTCCTTAAAGAGGTTAATAAATGTAATGCATAGGCGCACCATAGTTTCAGAAAATTTTTGTACCTAAAATCGCCTCTTTATCGGGTTTTAGTAATGAGATTCCCTTCTTTTCAGTTTGAACACCGGTTACAAGAACCTCTGAAACAGTGTTTCCAATTTGTTTTGGAGGAAAATTAACCACACAAATAACCTGCCTTCCGATGAGCTCTTCCTTTGAATAATTTGTTGCCTGTGCGCAGGATTTTTTTACACCCATTTCTTTTCCAAAATCAATTTTGAGTTTGTAAGAAGGATTTTTTGCTTCAGGAAAATCATGTACTTCCAATATTTTTCCAACTCTGAATTCAACTTTTTCGAAATCGGCATAATTTATTGTCATTGCTTCACTTCTTTTCCCGTAATTGATTTGATTCTTTTTTGCGCGTTGATTTCTTTCAAATATTTTTCAACGCTTTTTGGAACAAATTCTGAAAGGCTTTTTCCGGACAAGATTGTGTTTCGAACTTTTGTTGATTCAATATGTTTTGAATTGCTCACAAGTTTTTCAACTTCAAAACCATCTGCCTCAAATAATTCCTTTACTAACGGATTATTTGTAAAAACAATTTCAAATTTTGGAGAAAAGCTCTTTGTTCTCTGCGTCCACAAAGCATACTCTTGAATATCATCCACGGGGATAATGTAACATTTTTCAAACAATCCGGATTCTTTCAGCGCGCTTCCGATCATTTCAATTCTTTCTCCGGCTGTAAATGGATTTTCAGGTTGAAAAGATTCTTTCGAAGATCCGACAACTATAACCATTTCATCAACTTTTTTCAAAGCATTAAGGAGTGCATTATGGTGCCCAAAATGATAGGGTTGAAATCTGCCGACAAACAGCCCTCTCCGAGCTGCTCCTCGGAAGGGAGCGTCCACCTTCGGTAGGACACTTTTGTTTTTCACTTGATCACATCCATGGAAAAATCAATTATTTTTGCTTTTTTCGTGAGTTCTCCCATTGAAATCAAATCCGCGCCTAAGTTAGAGTACTTTGGAAGATTTTTTATTGTGATTCCGCCGCTCAGCTCTATTTTGCCATTAAAACCTTTCTCTCTGAGTTTTTTGATTGTTTTTTTAGCATTTTTTTGCGAAAAATTGTCAAGCATTATAAAATTAGGTTTTTCGCGTGCGGCTTCAAGTGCTTCTTTTTCATTTTCAACTTCTATTTCAATTTTTTTCCCGGTTTTTTTTGCTTTTGCAATTCCTTCTTTTATTCCGATGAATTTCAAATGATTATCTTTTAGTAAAATCATTTCATTGAGGTTTTTTCTATGGCTCCATACTCCGGCAATCTCTGCGGCTTTTTTGTCAAATGCTTGAAATCCCGGAATTGTTTTTCTCGTAACCGCAAGTTTTGTGTTTTTAGATTTCTTTTTCGCTTCCGCGCAAATGGTTGCAACACCGCTCATTCTCCCAAGAATGTTGAGTGAGATTCTTTCAATTGTGAGTATTTTTTGCGCCGATCCAATAATCGTAATTATTTTAGATTTTTTGTTTGCATGAGTTCCGTCATTTTTGTGCACCTTAACCTTCAGCTCGTGTTCCCTAAACAAATAAGTTGCTTCTTCCACTCCCGCGAGAACACAATTTTCATTAACCTTTATCACTGCTTTACAATTCGTTTTTGGAATAAGTTCGGAAGTAATATCCTTCCCCGAAACATCTTGTGACAAATAGCCTTTCAATAGGGTTTTCATTTTGGGAGAAAGCATAGTAGTTTTCGCCTTGAATAGCTTTTAATTATTATTCATTCTACTAAGTAGCATGGCAAAAAAATCTGAAAAAAAGGTGCTAAAAGGCACTAAAAGGCTCAAAATCGGCTTTGCGGAGATGCTGAAGGGTGGCGTCATAATGGACGTTGTTAATGCAAAGCAGGCTAAAATAGCAGAAAA
>Ga0209542_10005084_pt1 | contig 26605 bp, 24 predicted proteins | sample RifCSPhighO2_01_FD_184028 | JGI IMG/M metagenome (GOLD analysis project Ga0209542, IMG submission 184028) | Soil microbial communities from Rifle, Colorado - Rifle CSP2_plank highO2_0.1 (SPAdes) (version 2) | ecosystem: Environmental > Terrestrial > Deep subsurface > Rock core/Sediment ...
ATTTTTAGCTCTTAATAAAAACCCAAATATAAAATTTATCGAGATGCCAGATGGATTAAAAGATAAATATCAATACTTTACTCAAGCAGACATCTCTTTTCTTAAAAAAATAGGTTATGGCGAGAAATTTACAGAACTTGAAGAGGGGGTTAGGGACTATGTTCAAAATTATCTGGTCCCAAAATTTACTAAATGAAAATAGCAGTTTTATTGTTGCCGGGTATCGGTGACTCCTTAATGGCTACTCCCATGATTAGGATTTTGAGGAAAAACTTTCCAAGAGCTCAAATTGACGTTTTATGCATGTTTAAAACAGTTCAATATGTTTTTAAAAATAATAAGTATGTTGATCACGTATTTTATCTTCCTCTTTACACCGAAAATAGGCTTAAAGCTACTCGGAATATCTTTTCATACAGGATTAAAAATTATGATATTTCAATCCTCGGATTTCCTTCTTTTAGGAAAGAATATCACGTAGTGCAATGGCTTTTGGGAGCAAAAAAAAGGATAGCGCATAGATTTAAAAAGGGCTATTTCAGAGAGCTTAATTTTTTGGATACAAATCTTGTTAAAGTAGACGAAAATGTGCACAACGTGATTAACAATCTTAATCTATTAGGAGCCTTGGGTATTAATTGGACAAAAGATGAGCACGCAGAGTCTTTGGAATATGATTTAAGTCTAGACAGTAGCGATCTTTATTTCGGGAAGAAATATATCAAAAAATTAGGGTGGAAAAAAGATTTCTTAGTGGGTTTGCACCCAGGATCTATACATTCTAAAGCAGGACTATTCAAAAGATGGCCTATTGATAAATTTATTAAATTAACAAAAATTCTAATAAATCAAAATAAAAAAGTTTTAGTTTTTTGCGGTTCTTTTGAAATAGAGCTTGGAAAAAAAATCGTAGATGGAGTTTCCAACAAAAACTGCTGTCTGGTAGAAAATACAACATTTGGTCAATCTTTAGGTATTCTTAAGAATTTAAAACTCTTTATCTCAAACGACAATGGTTTTGCGCATTTAGCGAATGCATTAAAAGTGAAAAGCGTAGTTCTGTTTGGGCCAACCAACCCCTTATGGTGTGCACCATTCAGTAAGAATTATTGTTTGTCGATTAGGAGAGTTAGATTCACTTCTTGGTTTAGAAATGACATAAAAGTCACTAATCCTCCATCAGGAGTTATAAGCGGCATGGATAAGATAAAAGTAGAAGATGTGATTAAGGGAGTAAGTAAATTATGATAAAGTCACTGCCAACAGTTACAGCAATTATTGCAACGTATAATGGACAAAATACAATAGGAAAATGCTTAAATAGCTTGCGAAATCAAGATTATCCGCAGGATAAAATAGACATTATTATTATCGATGGTTCATCAAAGGACGATACATTAGAAATAGCTAAAAAGTTTGGTGTTAGTGTTATTATTGTTTCGTCCAAGCTGCAAAACGCCGAATACAATAAAGGTGTTGGTGTCAGGAAAGCGAAAGGTGACCTTTTGCTTATGATAGATCACGATAATGTACTGCCTCATAATAAGTGGTTGGTGAAAATGGTGGAACCCCTAATTAACAATAGTGATGTAGTAGCCGTTGAAACTCTTCGTTATCATTACGATCCTAAGGCTTCCTTGCTTGACAGATATTTTGCTTTGTTTGGAACAGGAGATCCATTAGCATTTTACTTAGGAAAAGCAGATAGATTATCTTTCATCTACGAAAACTACAACTTGCATGGTGACTACGAAGATAAAGGTAATTATTATTTAGTCCAATTTGCTCCGGAAAAAGTACCCACCTTGGGGGCAAATGGATTCCTGATTAGAAGAAAAATATTGGTTGAGAATGCGAGGATTGATGAGGAACATTTTTTTCATATAGATGTAAATGTGGATTTAATAAGAAAGGGTTTTAATAAATATGCATTCATAAAAGACGACATAATACATTTGACCGGATACAAGAATATATCAAGGTTCTTGTATCGGAGGAAATTATTTATGGAGCAATTTCATATAAAAAGACATTCAAATAGAAGATATAGTGTTTATACTCCTAAGGATAAATTAAAACTTTTTGTATTTATTTTATATGCCTTAACTTTTGTTAAACCTTTTTATGACTCGATACGCGGGTATATTAAAATTCAGGATTTTGCGTGGTTTCTCCATCCATTTCTATGCTTTACCCTGCTTCTTATTTATGCTACTGTAACAGTTGAAACTTCGCTAAAGGGATATGCAAGATAAGTCTTTTAAAGAAAAAAAAATTCTCATAACGGGAATTAGCGGTTTTGTTGGCTCTAATTTGGCAGCAAGACTTAAAGAACTTGGTGCAGAAGTATATGGTATTTCCAAATCGATGACGAGTAGGAACATTTTAAGGGCAGATATCTTAGACTATGAACGGCTGAACAAGTTTATAAAAGAGAGAAAAATAGATATCTGTTTTCATTTAGCGGCAGAATCACTTGTTGAGACAGGACAGGAAGATCCTTACAGCACATTCAAAACGAATATAGAAGGAACACTCAATATTTTGGAGAGCGCACGTAGAAATAAAGTAAGGAAAATCATTATTGCCTCTACAGTTCACGTTTACGGCAATAACAAGATTCCCTATCTTGAGGAATATACACCCAGACCATCGCGACCATACGAAACCTCTAAAGCATGCATAGACCTAATCGCACAATCGTACGCGAATAGTTTCAACTTACCAGTTGCCGTTCCAAGATTTGCAAATATCTATGGACCTAATGATTTGCATTTTGAACGGCTCATACCACGTACCATAAAAGCAGTACTGGAAAATAAGAGCCCAAGGATGTGGGGCGGGGAGGCAGTAAGAGACTATTTGTTTATCGATGATGCGTTGAAAGCATATATTTCACTTGCAAAATTGAATCTCAAAAGGGTTAAAGGTAATAGAATATTTAATTTCGGAAGTGGAAATCGCATATCGGTACGAAACCTTGTTGAAAAAATTATTAAACTTTCTGGTAATAGGGTTGTTATTGACAAAATTACGCAAGGGCGAAATGAAGAGATACTAACACAATATGCTTCTTGGAACAAGGCAAGAAAACTTCTACATTGGGAGCCGAAAGTTGACTTAGAAGAAGGATTAAAAAGGACAATTGAGTGGTATAAGACGTACCAAAAAAAGAAAAGGTATTAATACTATGCATGAGCAATTTGATTACGAAGATGTATTTATGGGAGTTCTACGTACCTTTAAGTCTGATTATCGTTTAAAGCGCCTTACAGAAGCGGTAAAGCTTAGGAAAGGTAAAATGTTGGATATTGGCTGCGCAGGAGGCATTTTTACAGAGAGCTTAATTGAATATTATCCCCACGTTCAGATATACGGCTGTGATGTAAGCAAAACTGCTATTCACTATGCTAAAAAGCTGAATAGCGGAAAAGTTAAATACGATGTTATTAAAAGCAAACGCCTTCCCTATAAAAGTAATTTTTTTGACGTTTGTGTTTGTCTTGATGTTATGGAACATGTTCCGGATGTAGACTTTTTCTTAAAAGAAGTAAAAAGAATTCTCAAGAAAAATGGCCAGTTCTTTCTACTGGTGCCCTGCGAGGGACAACCATTTACCTTTACATGGCTTTTTCAGAAAATTAAAATGGGAAACAAAATGACATATCAAAATTGGGGGCATATTCATCCGGAATTTACTCATAAAAATGTCACCCAGCTTTTGATTGATAAAGGATTCTCAATAAAAAAAATAACCTACAGTGAACACATTTTTTGGCAAATAGTAAGTTTATTAGTATATTTTTGGCCAAAAGAAATATTGACATTTTTCCTAGGTAAAAAAGCACATGAGTATTCTGATAGTGGAGTTATTAGAGCAAAAGATAAAGGTAAAGAAAAAAAAGACATTATTATGCTTGCAAGAAAAATCTTCCTTGGATTCAATTCTCTTTTAAGAGAACTTACTTATTGGGAAACAAATATTTTTAAGAAAATACCTTTAGCTGCATGGAAAATACATCTACTTGCATTAAATAAAAAGATATAATTGAATGTTGATTCCTTAGAAAAAAATAGTATATAATCAGTGTTTGTAGCTCTGAAGTAAACTAACGATATGAAAGATAATTTTAATTGGAAAAGGCAAAAAGTTTTAGTGACAGGAGGAGCCTCATTTATCGGCTCAAATTTAGTGGATGCACTGCTAAAAAAAGGGGCTCAAATTAGAGTCGTTGATGATTTAACCAGTGGTAAGCTGGAAAATATTGCCGATCACGTGCGGAAAAGGAGAATTGAGTTCACTAAAGCTGATTTACGAGAACCAAATGTGGTCAGACGTGCAGTAAGAGGCATAGATGTTATCTTTCATCTAGCAGCAGATCATGGTGGACGCGGATATGTTGACTTACATCAAGCAGGGCCAGCTTCTAATCTTTTCCTTGATGGGCTAGTTTTTTGGGAAGCGATAAGAGCACATGTGGAGAAAGTAGTTTTTGCCTCATCGGGTTGTGTTTATCCTAATTATATCCAGAAAGACATAAAAAAGAAATTGTATCTTACAGAAGATAAAGTTGTGCCTCCATACGACGCGGACAATATGTATGGATGGGCAAAACTTATGGCTGAGCTTACTCTTAAAGCATACAGTAAGGAGTATGGATTAAAAGTTGCATCTTGTCGTTATTTTACTGTCTATGGCTCACGAGGCGTTGAGAATCATGCCGTCATTGCGATGATAGCTAGGGCTTTTATTGGCCAAGACCCTTTTGAAGTATGGGGAAATGGGCAGCAGATTCGAAACTGGACGTATGTCGATGATATTGTCAGTGGTACTATTTTGACAGCTGAAAAAATAGATGATGGGACAGCGGTAAATTTAGGGACAATGGAGCGAGTCCGAGTTATCGATGCAGTTAAGGAAGTACTTCGTTATACCGGTCATAAGGCAAAAATAAAACTACTTCCCAATATGCCTACGGGTCCCATGAATAGAGTGGCTGATAATAAGTTAGCCAAAAAATTACTTGGTTGGACACCAAAGACAACTTTTCTTGATGGATTGCATAAAACTATTGATTGGTACTTTGCCACAAAAAATAAAAATAAAGTAAAAAAAATCTTTAACCGCATGACAACCGAGAGATAAAAGAATGGATATTGAAAAAAAACTAAAAAAATTGGATGTTGTTATGGTTTCTCACGTCTTTGTTACAGGAGCATTTCTCGATCTTGAAAAATACTTAAAAACAAAAGTAAATTCACTTCTTTTTATTGGTCATCCATTTTCTTTTAGAAAGGAAATAAATTCATTTTATCGTTACTATGCAAAAGGAAAACTAAGAAAAGAACGTAAGGCATTTGGCTTTAAATTACCAGAGATTCTCCTTTACTGTAAAGATGCCTTTTACACATTTTGGTGGGTGTTCACACAAAAGACAAAATTCGATTTATATATAGCGGCCGACAACTTTGATGCATATCTTGGATTGTGGTTAAAAAAGCTGAATAAAGTTAGTAATGTCGTTTTCTATACAATTGACTATATCCCTCAAAGATTTAAGAACCCATTTTTAAATTTTTTATACCACTATTTTGACCGCCAATGCCTTAAAAATTCCAAAATTGTGTGGAATATCTCTCCCAACATGGCTAAAGCTAGGGAGCAATTCGTAGGACTAAGACTAAGGGATTGCGTTCCGCAAATTGTGGTACCTCAAGGCATATGGCACAATCGCATTCCCAAAATTCCACTTAGGAAAAAGAGCAAACAGAGGATTATTTTTTTAGGGCATTTAGTAGAAAGACAAGGTCTTGACCTTGTTATTCAAGCAATGAAAGAGGTTGTTAAGAAAATTCCTAAAGTAGAGCTTATCGTTATTGGTACAGGATCATACGAAGGTAGTCTAAAAGCCCTTGTAAAAAAAGAAAAACTTGAAAAAACAGTTACATTTACGGGATATATGGAGAACGATAAAGATATAGAAATGGAGCTGGCAAAAAGTACTATTGCTGTCGCAATGTATAAGCCAAGTAAAGATAGCCTAACATATTTTGCAGATCCTGGTAAAATAAAGAACTATCTTTCTGCTGGCCTACCAATTATACTAACTAATGTCCCTCCTGTAGCAGCGGATCTTGAAAAAAAAAGATGTGCAATTATTTCAGACTATAACAAATCAGAATTATCAAAACACATTACAGATCTTTTACTGAATACGCATATATTAAAAAAATACAGCAAAAATGCTATTGACTATGCTAGTAACTTTGATTACAACAAGATCTACAATAGAGCATTCTCTTACACATTAAATTAACTGTGGCCTTTTTACAAAATAAAAAAATACTTGTAACCGGTGGTGCTGGTTTTTTGGGGAAACATGTCATAACAAGACTAATAGAGGAAGGAGTTGCGAGAAAGAATATTATGGTTCCCCGCTCAAAAGTATATGATCTGCGAAAGAAATCTGATTGTAAAAAGGTTGTTCAAGGAGTAGATATTGTTATTCACCTTGCTGCCAATGTTGGTGGTATTGGTTATAACCAAAAAAATCCGGGGACACTTTTTTATGATAATCTTCTGATGGGCGTACATATGATGGAGGAGGCAAGAAAAGCAGGAGTTGATAAATTTATTGCAATTGGAACCGTCTGTGCATATCCAAAATTTACCCCTGTGCCGTTTAGGGAAGAAGATTTGTGGGATGGTTATCCTGAAGAGACAAACGCGCCATATGGACTGGCAAAAAAAATGCTTCTGGTTCAAGGTCAAGCCTATCGGCAGCAGTATGGATTCAACGCTATTTACCTTTTACCTGTAAACCTTTACGGTCGAGGCGACAATTTTGATCCAAAATCTTCTCACGTTATCCCAGCACTCATTCGGCGGTTCATTGATGCAAAGAAGAACAAAGAGAAGGACATTGTTGTCTGGGGTAGTGGGAATGCAACGAGAGAGTTCTTATACGTTGATGATTGCGCAGAAGGTATTATTTTGGCAACGCAGCATTATAATAAACCAATTCCAGTCAATCTTGGATCTTCGTTTGAAATCTCTATCAAAAGATTGGCAGAGTTGATAAAGGAATTGACAGGCTTTGAGGGAATGATTATTTGGGATAAGACCAAACCGGATGGCCAGCCACGGAGAAAACTCAATACGCAAAAAGCAAAAAAAGAATTTGGATTTGTTGCAAAAACCGATTTTGAAGAAGGTCTTAAAAAAACAATAGAATGGTACAAGAAGACAGGAGGGAAGAAGAGGAGCTGAAATGGCAAAAAAAGCATTAATTACAGGATCAGCAGGACTCATCGGTTCAGAGTCTGCCCGATTTTTCGCAAAACAAGGTTTTCAGATACATGGGATTGATAACGATATGCGAAGTTATTTTTTCGGCAAAGAAGCAAGCACTAAATGGTCGCTACAAAAATTGAAAGTGGAGCTCAAAGATACGTATATTCACTATAACCTTGACATTCGCAACAATGGAAAGCTTGAAGAGATTTTTAAGAAACATCATTTTGATCTCATCCTCCATACTGCGGCCCAACCTTCTCATGATTGGGCAGCAAAGGAACCACTTACGGATTTTTCCATTAATGCACTCGCAACGCTTTACCTCCTTGAGCATTTCCGAAACTATTGCTCGGATGCGGTTTTTATATTTACTTCGACAAATAAAGTTTATGGTGATACGCCCAATACGCTGCCGTTTATTGAACTTGAAACTCGCTATGAATTACCCAAAAAGCACAGGTACTATACTGGTATTGATGAGACTATGAGCATTGATGACTCAAAACACAGCATCTTTGGTGCATCAAAGGTGGCAGCAGATGTCATGGTTGCGGAATATGGAAAGTATTTTGGATTGAAAACAGTTGCGTTTCGGGGAGGGTGTCTCACCGGACCACTCCATACGGGGACTAAACTTCATGGGTTTTTGGCATATCTTATTAAATGTATAGCGGAAGAGAAGAAGTATACTATTTTTGGCTATAAAGGAAAGCAGGTGCGAGATAACATTCATTCATACGATTTGGTCAATGCTTTCTACCATTTTTATCAAAAACCAACAAAAGGAGAGGCATATAATATTGGTGGCGCAAGACACTCAAACGTTTCAATTCTTGAGGCAATAAAAAAAGTTGAGAAGTTGCTCAAGAAAAAAGCAGTATACGAGTACTCCAATGTGTCACGAAGTGGCGATCACAAATGGTATATTTCGGATGTTTCAAAGTTTAAATCCCATTATCCTAAATGGGATTTAACATATGATGGTGATAGGATTATTGAGGAGATCTGTAGGTACGGCCATTTTGAAAGGTAAGTTATGGACGAACAACAATTGCAAGGTGAGTACAATCGGTGGTGGAAAGGCAAAACGATACAAGGAGAAAATATTGATGCTGCAAGGAGAATGTATCGAGATATACTTAAGGATTTACGGAAACATCATATATCGGTGGTTAAACAACAAAAAATCCTCGATGTTGCCTGCGGTACGGGAGAGTTTCTCGTTGAGGCGCGAAAGCTGGGGATGGATGTATATGGCGTTGATCTATCAAGCTATGCAATTTCATTTGCCAAAAAGCACATCGATGGAACGTTTCTTGTCGAAAATGGCGAGAAGCTTTCCTTTAGAACAAATACTTTTGATTATGTTACCTGTATTGGTAGTCTTGAACATTTTCCTCATCCAGAAAAAGGCATCTTGGAAATGGCACGGGTTCTCAAAAAAGATAGTGGTTGTTGTCTTATCCATGTGCCAAATCTCATGTTTCTTGGGCATATCTATATGACGTATCGATATGGCATTATGCCATCGGAGGGAAAGCAGGATTTTTCTGAAACGTTTTATACATATCAAGGATGGAAGAGACTGCTTGAGGCAAATGGACTGATAGTTGATACGACAACAGTTATCAATGATATGAGTAAAACAGAGAAAGTAAGCAGGTTTACCAAATTTATCTGGCAAGCGCTTTTTCGACATATTGCTCCATTTCATCTCTCATATGCCTTTAATTTTTACTGCAGAAAAAAATAATAGTAGTATGCAAAATATATTGCGCTTCCTTTGTTGTCCATCTTGCAAGGCAAACCTCGCGAAAAAAGGAGAAACATTAGTATGTACAGAGTGTAAGGTAAAGTATACCATCGAACGTTTTATACCGATACTACTTGATACGCACAATATGCCATCATACTTAACACATCAGATTTCCTATTTTGAAGAGGAAGATAAGACAAGACCACAATATAAACTGGCAGAGTGGCAAAAGAGTTATCTGCGAAGATTTTTTGAGAATGTGGAGGTCAATAAAAAAACGATCGTACTTGATATTGGCTGTGGCAGCGGTTACATGACGATTGAGTTAGCCAGACGAGGAGCAACTGTTATTGCCTGCGATCTTACGGTTGCTCAACTGCATAAATTGCAAAATGAAATACAAAAATTCAATCTCAATAATCGATTATTTCTTATCTGTTGTTCAGCAGAATCTCTCCCGTTTAAAAGTGCAATTGCAGATGTTGTCATTGAGAATGCCATTTTGGAACATCTACCGCATGAACGTAAAGCAATAAAAGAGATAAAAAGAGTAAGCAAAGAAAATGCCACCATTATGGTTTCTGTCCCACATGCATACCGATACCTCTGGCCATTTTTAATTCCTGTCAATTTGTGGTTTGATAAAAAAATTGGGCATCTGCGAAGGTACACAAAGAAAGAGCTTTTGACAAAGTTCAATGATTTTTCCTTGCGAAGAGTTTACTATACTGGAAATCTTTTTAAATTTCTCCTCTTTCTTTTGCAGATACTACTTAAAAGAAAAGCGATAGATAAGTTCATGGAAACAGTAGATAGACGATTTGAGAAGTTAGCGTATGGGGCTACCGTAATAACGGTATTTTTAAAACGTCGCTGAAAACATGAAGAAATTTCGCTACAAAACAATTCTCATGCAAGGGACACTTCAATACGCAGGATACATTGTGGAGTACTTCATCGAGAACACTGAGAAACTCATTGTATACTACGTTATGCCACGAGGGAGTAAGGAGTCGAATATGGTGTGCTTGTATAGCAAAGGAAAAAAAATTCACGAAAAAGAGCTTATTTCATCAGACAACATCGTCCTTTGCTACTTGCTTATCTACCTTAATTTTCTCAGTATTCTTTTTGGATATTTTAAACGGGGAGAACGGTTTTTCTTACTTTCCGCTCACCCAATTTTTTTCTTCTTCCGTTCAATCCTGAAGCTGTTTCGAGTATATGAGTGTGTGTACTTTGTTGGCGATTATTATCCGGGTAAAAATCTAATAAATATCTTTTACCGTATTATTTCTCAGCATTACCATGATGGGACAAGCTATCGCACGTATATCACTGACCGGTTGAATAGAAAAATGAATGGGAAGATAATCAATAATGCATATGTTAAGACTATGATGTGGGGTGTGAAAATGCCAAAGAAATATAAGCAATGGCAAAATAGGAAAAAGACCCTTTGTTTTATTGGGGCAATACGTGAATCGCATGGTTTACAACTGCTTTTTGATGTATTGAAAGAAAGAAAAGATCTCAATGTAAAAATCCTTGGTACATGCAAGAAGGATCTTTTCAGAAAATATAAGGAAAAGGTAGGAAGGCTTGGCATTGCGGATCAGGTGTATTTTCCGAATACATTTGTCAAAGACCTAGATCGCGAAACGAAAGATTCTTATATCGGAATTGCCCTCTATGACGTTACGAGTGGAACGTATTATGCTGATCCAGGCAAGGTCAAGGCATACGCACAGCTTGCAATGCCCATTGTTATGACTGATGTTTCAGAAACAGTACAATATATAAAAAGATTTAAGGCAGGCGAAATTGTTGAAGAAAACGTTGCATCGGTAAGTAAGGCCATCGATGTGGTCTTTTCAAGGTACGATACCTATGTGAACGGCTTAAAACGATTTAATAGGTATTTTAACTATAGAACGTATTATGCACATGCATACAAATTCTTGGAGAATATATGAAACGGGGCACTAATCTCTCAGTTTCTGTTGTAATTCCAATATACAATGTTGAGTCAATTGTATACGAGGTGTTAGAAAGCGTTAGTAAGCAAGACTATCCTATTCTCGAGTTTATTCTTATTGATAACCACTCGACTGATAGCTCCATAAGAGTTGCTGAAAAATTTAAAAGGGATCATAAGAACCTTAGGCTGCAGATTATAAAACGAGAAAAAACATATGGTATCTCATCGAGCTACAACTTGGGAGCAAAGCGCGCAAAAGGAGACTATGTAGTAACCCTTCATTCGGATAGTATGCTGCCAACCAAAGGCGAGCTTCGAAAACTTATTAACCCATTCCTTTCCGATATTTCTGTTGTGGCTACCTATCCTATTTTGCTTCATCCTAAAGATGTGTGGCTCACCTATAATTTTTGGCAAAAGTGTTTATTTGCCCGTTCTGTCGAAACAGAGATTCCATCAATGAATGGAAAGTTTGATTGCTACAAAAAAAAGACTTTTCTGCAGATTGGTGGATATGACGAAAAGCGATTTTATCATTCTATGGGCACAGAAGACGCAGATATGAGATTACGCTTGCAAAAGGAGGGAAAGATTATTCCAACTAAAGCTCGTGTTGTTCATCTGCATGGCGCTGATAAAAACTACAGCCTTTCGGATTGGATAGCGCGAAGAAAATTTCTTGCTATCTCATACGGAAGATTTTTGCGCCTTCATGCTCGCGATATGAAGCAAGAGATTTTAGCATTTTTAGTAAAGCCACTCATTGCACTAACTACGCCGATTCTTTTTCTAATCCATCCAATGTTTCTTTTCCTACTCTTGGTTTTTCCATTTGTCTATGCGCCGAAGTTGTTTATGGAACGATCAACTTTCTCAGACCCACGGATTACTATGCTACCATTTATTATTATCTTTCTTATCTACTATGAAGCTTTTTGGATGCTTAGGAGTTTATTATTTATGAGGATAAGAGTATAATTCTCAATATGAAAACAGTTATTCTCGCAGGCGGAATTGGTTATAGACTTAAGGAGGAGACGGAATTTAAACCAAAGCCAATGGTTCAAATAGGTGGCAAGCCGATGCTTTGGCATATCATGAAAATATACTCATATTACGGTTTTAACGATTTTATAATAGCTCTTGGCTACAAGGGAGATTATATAAAAGACTACTTTATTAACCAAAAACATTTTGCTCACGATTTTACTATCCATACAAAAACCGGATATACGAAGCTTCATAGAAGGAGTGATAATAAAAAAATAGATGATTTTAAAATAACATTTATAGACACAGGAGAGGATACTCTTCCAGGAGAAAGAATTCTTCGTGTAAAAGATTACATTCCGGAAGAAGATGGAGACTTTATGGTAACTTATGGCGACGGGGTTTCGGATATTAATATAAAAGAAGTAGTAAAGTTCCACAAAAAGCAGGGTACTATTGGGACGGTCACAGGAGTACATCCAAGAGCTAAATATGGACTTTTAACAGTTGATAGAAAAAATATTACAGAAGGGTTTGTGGAAAAACCAGTACTTAAGGAGTGGATAAATGGAGGGTTTATGGTTTTTAAAAGAAATTTTTTAAAATATATAAAGAAAGGCGAATATGAGTATCAGGCTCTCAAAAGACTTGTTAGAGAAAGACAGCTTTCGGTTTATATCCATAATGGATTCTGGCATTCTATGGATACGTATCCTGATGTAGAAAACCTCAATAGGCTTTGGAGAGAGGATCCCAAATGGAAAGTATGGAAATAAAAAATTCAACTATTCTTGTCACGGGTGGGGCAGGTTTTATAGGAAGTAATTTAGTAAAAGAACTAGTAAGATTAGGCGCATCAGTAATAGTTGTTGATATAAAAATTAATTCAAAGTCTATTTTTGCTCTTGAGGAACTTGATAAAAAGGTAAAATTTGAGATTGCTGACATTAGAAGCAAAGAAAAAGTATTCTCAATATTTAAAAAATATAAACCATCTTTAATAGTACATCTTGCAGCGGAGCCAATTGTTCAAGAAGCATATGTTGATCCCCGTAAAGCTTTTGAAACTAATATTATGGGGACAGTTAATGTTTTAGAGGCCGCAAGAACTTCAGAATTTATAAAGGGTATAATTGTTGCGTCTTCGGATAAAGCCTACGGGAAGACAAAAAAAGCATACACAGAGGATTCACCTCTCAGGGGAGATTATCCATATGACGTTTCAAAGTCGTCTATGGATCTTATTTCTCAGTCATATTTTAAAACGTACGGCTTGCCAATCGTTATAACTCGTTTTGGAAATGTATATGGAGAAGGAGATTTTCATTTTGGCAGAATTATTCCAGATATTTGCGAGGCAATAATTAAGAAGAAAGTCCTTAGGATACGAAGCGATGGAACATATGTAAGAGACTATTTATATATAAAAGAAGTGGTTAACGGTTATATTTTCTTATTGAAAAAACTTGATAAAATAAAAGGCGAGGCATTTAATTTTTCATCTAGAGATACTCTTTCTGTTCTTGACGTTGTTAAAAAAGCAGAAAAGATATTAAAAGTAAAAATTCCTTATAAAATTTTGAATACTGCAAAAAATGAAATACCATACCAGCATCTTAATGATGAAAAAATAAGAAGACTAGGATGGTCTTCCGGCTATGATCTTAACAATTCACTACCTCTAACGTTCAATTGGTACAAAAACTTACTATGAAAAGGAAGATCCCTACCGTGATGGCTTCTCAACATCCGGATAACGCTAGTAAACCGTTTTGGCATACCGACGCTTATATTAGAGACCATAATGAGGTTAAAGAGTGTTATTTTGCTTTTTCTAAGCTTAATGTAGCAGAGTATAAGTGGGATTGGGAGGGGAAGTTTGTTGACGAGTCTGTATTTGAAAGACTTATTAGTACTTATCCTTCTTTTTTCCATAAAAATCAGTTGGGAAGAGAAAAGTTTCTTACCTTCAGACTGCCTGATTACAGAGTGAGTACTGAATTTAGACTTGGAAGAGCTCTAATGGGAATAATAAGCGCGGCAGGCTTAGCGAAAGAGGTTGGACTGCATAGCCCTCCAATATTTGAGGCAATATTACCAATGACACAAAGCGCACAGGAAATCATCTCTTTACAAGATGCCTTTTCGGAGTTAAATAACCTTCGTCACCCTCTCAATATTAAGAAAAACAATCCCATAAAACAAATAGAAATTATTCCACTTTTCGAAGAAGTATCAATAATCATCAATTCTGACCAAATACTTAAAGAATACGTGTCATTACATAAGGAAAAGTTTGGTTTTATGCCTCCTTACATTCGTCCCTACTTTGCAAGATCTGATTCTGCTTTGAGCTCTGGCTTGGTTCCTTCTGTTTTGGCAATTAAAATAGCTTTATCAAGACACTCTAAATTCACTAAAGATACAGGTGTTGAAACTTTCCCCATTATTGGTGCTGGGTCTCTTCCCTTCCGTGGTGGATCAACCCCTTACTCCGTTACACAGTTCGTGAAAGAGTATAGTGGTATAAAAACCATGCTTATGCAAAGTGCTTATCTGTACGATTTTCCAATAGAAGATGTACTAAGATCCGTAGAAAAGATAAATAGAATTTTACCTAAAGGAAAAGCATTGGTAATTATTGATAAGGATGAGAAAAAATTGATATCTGCCATATCTGATTTCGAACTTTTTTATAAACAGACTGTAAAAAAAATTGCCCCGGTTATTTATAGCATTGCAATACATATGCCTCCCCGAAGAGAAAGGCTTAGGCACACAGGTCTTCTAAAGTATCCAAGAGCTGTGGAAGGAGTTAAAGTTCCAAGAGCAATAAATTTTACTGCTTCTCTTTATTCTATTGGTGTTCCTCCTGAGTTTATCGGTGTTGGAAGAGGGTTGATGGAGGCTTCTAAAAATAAAAGATTAAAAGCCGTAGAAGAGTATTATTTTGGCTTTAAAGAAGATCTTAAAAGAGCGGGGAGATATCTGAATAAAGATGTTCTGAGATCGTTTTCAAAAAAATCTCAAGCATGGAGTGATGTTCAAGAAGATGTAAAAATAATCGAAGAGTATTTACAAGAGCCATTAGAGCCTATTACTCCTCAAGAAAAAGCTCACAAAGTATTCACAGAAAGCATTTTTGACAGATACACAAAAGGCTTGGGAATGACAGATCTTATAGAAGAAGCAGCACTTCTTAGAAAAAGCCTGGGATAGGTATGATAAAATACAATACATAAATTTTCATGAAAAAAATAAAAGTTTCAGATTATATAGTTAAGTTCTTGGAAGATATAGGAGTTAAGCACGTTTTTCTAATATCTGGCGGAGGAAATATTCATCTCATCGATTCAATTGGAAATAGTAAAAAAATAAAATATATCTGTAACCATCATGAACAAGCATGTTCTATTGCAGCAGAAGCATACTCAAGGACAACTGGAAGCATTGGTGTCTCCATAGTAACTAGTGGGCCGGGAGGAACGAACGCCATAACTGGTGTATATGGTGCTTGGACAGACTCAATTCCAGTGCTTGTTATTTCCGGTCAGATAAGAACAGAGACTATGGGAGCAGGTAGGGATGGGCTGAGACAATTAGGGGATCAAGAAATAAATATTATAGATATGGTTAAATATATAACAAAGTATTCAGTTACAATTACTAAAGCAAAAGAAATAAGATTTCATTTGGAAAAAGCATACTTCCTGGCAAAAAACGGTCGTCCGGGTCCTGTTTGGCTAGATATCCCGCTTAACATTCAAGGAGCTTTTGTAGATGAAAATAATCTAAAAAAATTCAACTCCGCAGAAATTGAAGCACCTTATGAGACAGATAAAGAAAAGCTAGGTAAAATTATATTAAAGACTCTGATTATGCTAGGGAAATCTAAAAGGCCAGTCATCCTAGTAGGTAATGGGGTAAGGCTTTCGAATTCTGAAAAAGAATTACTTGACTTAATAAAAAAATTGGATATTCCGGTATTAACATCTTTTGCTGGATACGATTTAGTAGGAAGTAATAAAAATTTTTATGGGCGTATGGGAATTTTCGGCCAAAGGGCAGCAAACTTCATTATTCAAAATTCCGATTTTCTTTTAGCTTTAGGTACAAGACTTCCCGTAAGGACTGTAGGTTTTAGGTTTGATGCATTTGCAAGAAAAGCTTATAAGGTAGTAGTAGATATAGACAAAAAAGAGCTTTCTAAGAAAATAGTAAATCCTGATTTACCTATAAACTACAATGTAAAGGATTTTATAATAGAAATGATGAAACAATTGAAAAAAAGAAAAATAAAAAAAGAATTTTCTGAATGGATTGACTATTGTAAAAAAATTAATAGAAAATACTCGACAATACCTCGGGGAGAAAAAGATATAAAAAATTATGTTAGCCCCTATGTTTTTATAGATAGACTATCAGAATTTCTAACCCCTTCAGATAGGATAGCTGTTTCTGACGGTACTGCCTTAATCGTAACATATCAGACATTAAAGTTTAAACAAGGTCTAAGAATAATACTCAATTCAGGATGTGCGGCAATGGGGTATGGTCTTCCTGCTGCAATTGGAGTTTGCCTTGCATCTGGAAAAAAGAATACTATTTGTCTTGAAGGCGATGGTAGTATCCAACTTAACATTCAAGAACTTCAGACAATTTTTTATCATAAATTACCAATAAAAATTTTTGTTTATAATAATCAAGGATATGTCTCCATTCGTCTTACTCAAAAAAATCTGTTCGAGGGAAAATTTATAGCAGCCGATCCTAAAAGTGGAGTTAGTTGTCCCGACATTTTAAAAGTGGCTAAAGCTTATGGTATTATGACAGAGAGAATAAAAAACAATATGGAAATAAGGAAAAAAATAAAAAAGGTACTTAAATATAAAGGACCAGTTGTTTGTGAAGTAGTTCTCTCACCAGACCATGAATTTATTCCTAAATCAGCTTCAAAGAAACTTTCTGATGGATCTTTCGTTTCAAGGCCTCTTGAAGATATGTATCCTTTTCTTGAGAGAAACGAATTAAAAGAAAATATGATAATCCCACTCCTACCAGAGTCTTTAAAGGAATAAATATGAGAAAACTTGAATTAAAAATGGTCGAAATTTTAAAAAAACTAAAGGATAAGTATGATGTCGCAGAAATAAAAGCAGAGTTTGAGACCGAGGCAACCAGAATGGATGAACTAATGCGACTTAAAGAAATCACAGAAAAAGCTGGATTGGGACTAGTTCTAAAAATCGGAGGCGCGGAGGCGGTGACGGATATGTTCAACGGACAACTTATTGGGGTTTCTGGCATAGTGGCACCAATGATTGAGAGTTCCTATTCAATGCTTAAATACTTGGAGGCAATTGAGAAACATTTTGATAAAGATCTTAAGGAAAATTTACATTTTGGCGCTAATATAGAAACGTTCCTGGCATACAAGAATTTGGATAATATCCTTAAATTAAAAAATATACAATTACTGAAATCATTAACGCTTGGAAGAACAGATATGTGCGGATCCCTGGGATTATCAAAGAGAGACATTAATACCGATCAAATTTATAAAATAGCCGAAGATATGTTTCTAAAGATAAAAAAGAAAGATTTTAAAACAAAAATGGGAGGCGGGATGAGTCCCGAATCAATACCATTTTTAAAAAAACTTTCTCAAAAAAAACTTCTCGATTTTTTTGAAACCAGAAAAGTAATATTTAAAATTCCTAAAAACTTTAAAAAGACTGCAGAAGGAATATTGCTAGCAAATGAATTTGAAGTACTTTGGTTAGAAAGTAAGAGGGATTATTACGAAAAAATTTATTACGAAGATGTTGTTAGAATAAAAGAATTAAGAAGAAGAATGAAAAAATGACTCGCAAAACGATTCTTTTACTCGGATCCAGCGGTTTTATAGGGAAAAATCTTTCAGAAACTTTAAAAGCAAAATATATCCTTCTTACCCCAAGTCGTAAAGAATTGGATTTGACGAATCAAATATCTACTTTTAAGTTTTTTAAAAACAACAAAATTGATATTGTTATAAATTGTGTGATTGTGGGTGGAAGTCGTAGGGAAGAGTTTGAGGCAAATGAACTAAATGTCAATCTAAGAATTTTTTTTAATATTGTTAACAATAGCAAATATTATAAAAAGTTAATACATTTAGGTTCTGGTGCGGAATACGATAAAAGTTATCCACTAATGAAAATAAAAGAGGAAGATTTTGGGAAAAGAATCCCCCAAGACAATTATGGATTATTTAAATATGTTTGCTCAAAATATATTGAGCAAAGCGAAAATATTATTAACTTGAGAATATTTGGCTTATTTGGTAAATATGAAGATTATTCTTTAAGATTCCCTTCATATGCAATTCGCAGAAATTTATCTGGACTTCCTATAGAAATAAAACAGAATGTCTTTTTTGATTATGTGTACGTAGATGATTTTGTCAAAATTTTGGAGTATTTTATAGAAAATAAAGGTAAGTATAAAGTCTATAATATTGGGAGAGGCAAGAGAGTAGATATTTTATCTATAGCCAAAATGGTAAATAAAATAGGAGTCAAGACAAGGATCACAATTGATAAAAAAGGTTTAAATAGAGAATACACTTGTGATAATAGTAGATTGTTGGGCGAGATAAAGAATTTAAGACTTAAAAATATTGAAGACAGTTTAAAGGATCTTTATCAATGGTATAAAAACCAAGCTTTTATTAATGAATAAAAAGGCAGTTTTATTTGATTTTGACGGGGTTTTAGCTAACACAATGGAAGACCTCTATCGGGCATGGAGTCATGCAGTTTATGTTTATGGAAAAAAACGAATTTCAAAAACTTTCCTTTTTCAATTAGAAGGAATGTCTCCTTTAGAGATGGCAGATAGGCTTTTTAAGAAATATAATTTAAAGAAAGAGTTAATTGACGCTACTATAAAGCTAAAAGATGAAAATTACTTCAACAACAATAAATTTGAATTGAATAAACATATTATTAAAGCTATAACCATTCTTAAGAAAAGAGGAATATTGATAGCATTGGTTTCGGGAGCAAAAAGAGAAAGACTTATTAGAACTTTTTCTAGAGAAAAACAAAATTTATTTGAAATTATCATTACATCTGATGATGTGAATCGAGGAAAACCTCATCCGGATCCTTATCTTAAAGCTCTAGATTCTTTAAAGATTAATGCTGAAGAAGCAATAGTTGTTGAAAATGCTCCGCTTGGAATAAGATCAGCAAAATCCGCTGGCATTTTTTGCGTAGCAATTGCCTCAACGCTTAAGAAAAAATACTTAATAGATGCTGATCATGTGATAGAAGACTTTTCAGAATTAAGAGATTTTTTAGTTAATATACACAAGAATTATGAATAATAAACGTTTATGCCCGCTTTGCGCAGGTAATAAAAGTAAATTATTGCATAAACAAAAATTTGCAAATTACTTTAATCACGAAATCGCCATATGTTTCAATTGCAGTTTTGTTTTTGTCAGAAGTATTCCTCCAATTAGTTTTTATATAACATATTATACATCTGCGTCTAAATACGAGGGGGTAAGACAACACGAAACTCATAATGATGCTACCAAAAAGTTTCTAAAGCCATTTATTTCTAAAAATATTTCAAAAAAAGCGAGCATTCTTGACGTTGGCTGTTCTACTGGTTACATACTAGGTTTTCTTAAAAGACTTGGATATAAGAATCTACATGGACTTGATCCCGCACCAGAATGCAAAAGAATTATTAAAGAAAAATATAATATTTCCATAAATACATCTGATCTTGAGGGTTTTAAAACTAAAAAAAAATACAGGTTTATAATTCTTTCTCAAGTTCTTGAACATATTGTAGGAATAAATCAAGCCATTGACAAGCTATATTCTTTAGTAGAAGACAAAGGCTATATCTTTATGGGTGTTCCTGGCATCGATGGATTCTCTGAAGAGCTGGAAGAGCCTTTTGGTGAGTTCTCGACCGAACATATTAATTTTTTTTCATTAGGAAGCTTGAGCTATGCAATGAGAAGATTTACTTTAGTCGATTCTCTATACAAAAAAAATGTACTCCTGACTTTATGGAAGAAACAGCTTCCGGATTTAGTAGCTATTTCAAACTATATAGAGAAATCTGAACATAAACTTAACAAAATTAAGAAACTAATAGATACTATTCCTGATAAATTATTAGTCTGGGGAGCAGGTTCTCTAACTCAAAGATTGCTTGAAACTACGGACATTAGTAAGAAGGTGGTAAAATTCATCGATTCGGATAAGAAGCTTTGGGAGAAAAAGCTTAATGGAATAGAAATCATTTCCCCAGATAAAGCATTCTCGTATAAAGAGCCTATTCTCATATCTTCTTTTAGGTTTAAAGATGAAATATATGTCTATATTAAAAGAAAAAAATTAACAAATAAAATAATTACATTTTGATAGAGTATAATTTACCAACAATAACTATTCTTACCGGAACATTAAATAGCAATGTTGAAGTATTTAAGGAAGTTCTTGATTCTATAAGGAAACAGGATTATCCAAAAAATCTTATAGAACATATCGTTTTGGATGGAGGCTCAGTAAATGAAACAGTGCGTCTTGCTAAGAAATATGGATGTAGAGTAATCATAAGAAGTGACTTGCAAAGCGAAAAAGAACATGGACAGTCAAGAGGCGTAATAGGAATTAAGATGGCAAAGGGAGAGTTAATTCTGGTCCTGGAGTCAGATAACATCCTTACTTCTGGGGATTGGTTGAAGAGAATGGTTGAGCCATTTATTCAAAATAAAAAAGTATTTTGTACTTTTAGTGCTTATAACTTTTATGAGAAAAATATGCCTGCAACAACAAGATACACTGCGCTTTTTGGCTCACCCGACCCAACTCTTTATTATCTTAATAAAACAGAGAAAATAAGGATGGACCAAAAAAAATACAATAAGGGAATAATTTTAAAAGAAACAAACGATTACTATATCGTAAAATTTACAACGGAAACCCTTCCTACGCTTGGAGATAATGGGCATATGTTTTTAAGAAAAGCAATGCTTAAAGTGGTTAAAGATACAGATGATTACATTCATGTAGATGCATTTTCAAAATTACTCAACTACGGTTACGACACTTTTGGAGTAGTTAAAAACTCTATTATCCACGTTCAGAACCCAAATTTGATCGATCTTGTAAAGCGCAGGGTAGAGATTAAAAAGATTTTCTATGACAAAAAAAGGGGAAAGAGAAAATATCTGGTATTTAACCCTAATTCAATGAATGACAGAATAAATCTCATAAAATATATTATCTTCTCTTTGACCATTCTAGAACCGTTATTTGAAAGTATAAGAGGGTATATGAGGATAAGAGACAAAGCCTGGTTTTTGCATCCGGTAATGTGTTTTTTGATGGTGACTGGGTATGGATTGTCAGAGATAGAGCGACGGATTAAAGATATTTCTTAAGAAAATTTTCAAAAACCTCTTTTATACGCTCGAGGTGTTTTTCTTCGAATCCATGGTGACACCCGATAACAAACCCTCCCCTAGTTATCTCATCGGTTGCAGGGCATCCTTCCTCAATTATTCTGTATTTTATATTTTTAAATCCAGGATGAAGCAGAATGTTTCCTGTAAATATAGGCCGTGTTTGAATATTTTCTGTTTCAAGATATTTTACCAACTCAAGTCTTGAGAAAGGAGCATTTGTCCTTATGGTTAAAGGAAATGCTAACCATTGTGTGATAACTTTTTTATCTTGTTTTGGAAGAACAAAAAATTTTTCATATTTTTTAAAAAAATTAAATAAATACTTAAAGTTTCTTTCTCTAATTTTTTTAAATTTCGATAATTTTTCAAACTGTGCATTGCCAAAAGCGGATCCCATTTCATTTGGAAGAAAATTATATCCTATTTTGTCAAAAAGAAATTTAGCGTCATAAGGTATTTTTCCTAATTTTGCTTTGAATCTTTCCTTTATGTTTTCTGATTCTGCAAAAAGAGCGGAAGATCTTCCCCACCCCCTTAATACTTTTGCCCGATCTCTCCAAATAGCATTATTTACCATAATCATCCCGCCGTTTCCTCCGGCGGTTATTATATGGGATCCGAAAAAACTTGCTGTTGAGATGTCTGAATACTTTCCTGTTGGTTGACCATTGAAAGTAGCGCCTAACGTATCGCAAGAGTCTTCAATAAGAATGAGATTATATTTATTTGCGATGAATCTTAGCCTTGTCATGTCTGGAACACTTCCCAAAAGAAGTGGTATCATTAGAGCCTTTGTTCTTTTACTTATTAATTTTTCAATTTGGTTTACGTTAATGGTGTATTTTCCAACCCCAACATCGGCAAAAACAGGGATTAGCCCATGTTGTATAATTGGCGCGACTGTTGTTGAGAAGGTGAGAAGAGGCGTGATAATTTCTGATCCTCTCTGAAGATTTAAAAGTTCAAAAGCTAAAAAGTTTGCTGAAGAACCAGAATTCACCATAATACCAAATTTTTTGCCAAACGCTTTTGCAACATTTTTCTCAAATTCTACAGTCTCTTTTCCTAAATTTGTTCTGTGTTCATCTAAAACTTTTATAACTTTTTCCTTTTCTTCGTCTCCATGAACGGCAAGTGCGTAAGGAACTCGGAGCTTGCTGTTTCCATTTTTGACCATGCAGAGATTATATTATCTGTTCTTCTTTTTAGCAATACCAGGATGATATAATACCAACACCGATGAAGTTTCTACGCAATCCAAGAGCTTATTTATTTATAATCTCTTTTTTTCTTTTTATTATTCCTTTTTTCTGGTTAAAACCTGGGCAAATGGATTTGGGAGGTGATGCTTCAAGGCTCTATTTTTACGATTCGCTTAACTATCTACGAACGACAGTTCTTTATGCAATCAATCCAATTGGCATGAATGGCGAAGACCCCTACTATTTCCTTTTGCCATTTACAATTATCTTAGCTGGTCTTCGAAAGCTCCTTTCTCCCTATCTTATTATTACTCTCTATAATAGTTTGCATTTGGTTGTAGCATTCCTTTCTATGTACGCAATTTCAAAAAAGTTATTAAGAGCTAGTGAAAAAAAGGAGCATCGTTGGTTTCTGGAGCTGAGCAGTATGTTCGTTGGCCTCTTTTATATCTTTCATCCTTTCATGCAATATAGCGCTTGGGATAAAGCGCTGACAACGCATGCGCAAGTTTTTTTAAATCCGGTTATTTTTTACCTCTTACTTAGGTTTTTTCTTACACGTAAAACATACTTCTTGTTACTAACTCTATTCGTAACAGTTATATTTTCGACAAATTTTAGCTGGAGCGCTGCCCCAGTATTTCTTGCATTCTATCCACTTGCGTTTTTGTATCTAGTTTTGTATGCCGCATTTATTCGAAAGAAAGGAATACCTATAAAAGCTATTTTCTTTTCCTGCATCGTTTTTCTTATGCTACATGCGTTTCATTTGCTCCCTTTGATAACGAGTTTTATAGGGAAAACAGGTCATGCGTATGAAAAGGCGGTTGAAAACGCAGGAACGTTTAATGCCGGCCTTGCTTATTTTTTAGAAGTAGCCAGACAAACGAGCGTTGTTCAAAACCTTCTTGGTTTTCCTCTTAAGCTACAAAACTTTTCTCCTTTTGAATTTCTTTTCTTTGTTTTCCCTGCAATGCTTTTTGTAGCCCTTATTCGAAATCGATCATTAAACTTTCTCCTACTTTTCGTATTTTTTCTCGCAACAGTCTTTTTAACAACGGCCAAAGTGTCTCAGGCTAGTTTTGAATTCTACAAATATTTTTTTAACTTTCCTGTTTTTGCAATGTTTCGCAATTTTAATGGACAGTTTTTCTTTGTATATTTCTTCTTTCTGAGCGTACTGATTGGACAGTCGCTTTTTTATATCTTGGTTTTTCTTAAAACTAAAAAGCAAAAAATAGGTTTATACGCCTACATAACTATTCTTGTCCTTCTTAGTGCGATTCCTTTTATCCGTGGGGACATGATTAATCTCATTTGGAATAAAGGAGAAAAGGTAGAATTTAAGGTTCCTATCAAAATGGATCCAGAGTATGAGAATTTCCTACAGTATATTCGAGAAAACGCTATTGACGGGAAATATCTCACACTGCCCCTCACCGAATCCTTCAATCAGGTTTTAAGAGGAACCCAAGGAGGTATGTATATTGGGCCCTCAATGATTTCCCACATTACAGGAAAGTCAGACTTTAATGGATATCAAGTTCTATTTCCATTTAGTGAGACGCTTTTAGAATTGGTAAAGGCAAAAGAGTATAGAGCTATTGAGACACTTCTCTCCGTGCTTAATATAAAATACATTTTTTATAATGCAGACGATTCCTATAAATACTTCCCCCATTTTCCTTACGAGCATGTGCGGAAATATCTTCTTGATCACGATTCATACAATGAGTTTTTAGGAAATCTTGCTATTACAAAAAAACAAAGTTTTGGTAATCTGTATAACCTATATAAAGTAAACGATGATATTTACCTGCCCCGCATATATATCGCGAAAAAGACAGCATTTTTTGATCGAAAAAAATATATTGTGAATGTTAATAATGTTGATTACACGACTGATGCTTTTTGGAGAGGCGTTGAAAAAGAAGAGCGACGATTTGTGTATCTTGAAGATAAAAAAGTATCGGATATAACAATAAAACAAGTACCAAAAATCTCTGTCCAAAGGATTAATCCTACTCGATACATCATTCAAATAAAAAAAGCAAAAGAACCCTACATGCTTGTTTTGTCTAATGCGTTTCATCCAAAGTGGCAGCTCTTTGTCTCCGATGTCGAACAAACAGAAGATTTGCCTATTACCACTGAGTATTTTGATGGCGATATAAAAGAAGCGAAAGCGCAGGATATTTGGGTAAATAGAGATATGCTTGCTACTTGGATCAAAAAACCAATTGCAGATAGCCGACATTTTAAGGCAAATGTCTATGCAAATTCATGGTATATTCTTCCTTCGGATGTAGATGGGCAAGAAAACTATACTCTCATTTTGGAGATGACGTCGCAGCGGGTATTTTACGTCGGACTTCTTATTTCAATTATAGGTTTCGGTGTTTGTATCATTTGGGTAGTTGTGTTAATATCGAGAGTAAACAAAAGAAAAATCGCACATGATAAAACTTACATATCTACAAAATAAATTTACACAATTAGTAAAAATTCTAAAGCCTTTTCGTATGATGCTTTTGATGCTATTTTTTATTGGAGTATTTGTCGATGTTCTTCTTCCCGTAGGTTCCGATATACGATTATTTCCCCTGCTTTTGCTTTGGATTTTCATCATTCAATTTTTTGCTTTCAAGAGCACTGCTACACTTAAAGTGGCATTAGGTTTCCTAGGTGTCGTTTTTTTTCTCTTTCTTTTTGCTCGCAATCACCCATCCTTAGATAGGTTTTCCACGTGGATATACTTTTTTCTGCTTATTGGTATCATCCAACAATTTCGAGAAATTTCCTCACAAAAAAAATAATGAAGCATAGATTTATTCCGCTTTTCGTCGCTACACTACTAGCAATCATTCCTTTTTTCTGGCTCAAACCGGGATGGGTGGATCTTGGAGGAGATTCCTCACGGCTTTATTTTTATGATCCATGGAACTATTTGCAAAGTTTTGCTCTTTGGGGGATTGCTCCTGATGGGTTTGGTGGGCAGAATGTAGGTTACTACCTTATTCCCTTCGTTTCGTTATTGTATGTTGTAAAACTTATTGTTCAATCTCCTTCCCTTCTCATAACGCTTTTTAACAGCCTTCAGCTTGTCGTTGCTTTCCTTTCTATCTATTGGATCATAAGGGAATTCCTACATAACGTTGGCAGCGAACAAGAGAAATGGAAGATTCTTGCAGCAGTCAGCGCGGCTCTTTTCTATACACTTTCTCCATTCCTCATCAACAACGGTTGGGATAGGGCAAAGTTTGACCACAATCAATTCTTCCTCTATCCATTCATCTTTTTCCTCGTTCTTAAGTACATTCATACAAAAAAGATGATTTTTCTTTTTTTCTCACTTCTCCTCACATTTATTTTTGCACCGAACTTTACCCCACAACCAGGATTATTTGCCTTTTTCCCGATTGCTTTTACCTACCTTTTCCTCTATGCAAGAATGGTTAAGAAAATACCTCTTGGCATGGGAAAACTTCTCGTTGCAGCATTCTTATTCGTCATAGTCCACCTTTTTCATCTTCTCCCACAAGTAATGGCAATCTTTGGGGATCAAAGCAGCGCCTTTTACCAAGCAGCGTTTAGCGAGGAGGGGAAGCTCTCTCGAGGATTAGGATACTTTATCTCCCAAGTAGGAGTGACAAAGTTTGTTAACAACCTCACAATACTGCCGCAGCTTCCTCCACATCAATCTCTTACTCCCAAATTTACTGAACCTTTCTGGTTTATCATACCGGCTGTTCTTATCTTGGGACTTATCGCTATGGGAAAAACAAACGTAGCGAATCGTTCGCAAAAGAACAACTTTCTTCTGCTTGTCCTCTTTTTCCTTCTTTCCCTTTTCCTCATTACTGCCAAGGTCACCGACACTGGGCTTTTTCTCTACAAATCA
>Ga0209542_10005085_pt1 | contig 26593 bp, 27 predicted proteins | sample RifCSPhighO2_01_FD_184028 | JGI IMG/M metagenome (GOLD analysis project Ga0209542, IMG submission 184028) | Soil microbial communities from Rifle, Colorado - Rifle CSP2_plank highO2_0.1 (SPAdes) (version 2) | ecosystem: Environmental > Terrestrial > Deep subsurface > Rock core/Sediment ...
TTCTGGTTTAATATGATTACCTCTTCTTTTCCAGCACACTGACTCTTTTCACCAAGGTTTCAAATTCTTCCACGTCAACTTTCCGTCTGATATTATTTTTGATGATTTCCACGTCCATTTTGATAACTTCCAAATCTTCAGTATTCTTTGCAATCATTTCAGTATTCTTTACTATCATCTCCGTGTTTTTTCCAATCATCCCCATCAATCCTTCTCCTAAGGATTTTAGTTTGTCGTTAAAATCTTCTACCATCGCCCCGACGTAGCGCTGGTACTCAATTCTCTGCTCTTTTAGAAGGGATTTTATGTTAATTTCTTTCATAAATGTAATTTAATATTGATTTAAATATAGCATTAGGAACCAATGATGTCAAAAAGACGATTGAGTGTACCGTTTTTATCCTCCCCTTCCGCTTCTAGCTTTGAGGAAGGAAAAAACATTAAACGACAGATATTGACGACCGTCAATTCTTGTCGTGAGGTTGGAAGAGAAAAACTTTAACTGATACAAACTATGAATTTGAACGGCCGTGCATAATCATAGTTGTATGGCTAGATGGATGGTGGGTTGAATAAAAAAATCCCCCGACCCAAGGCCGGAGGGATTTTTTGTGATACTTTGTGTGAGTGATTATCGAGTTACTTTAATATCAGGCACTCGTAATTCTGTGTCATCAGCAAGCACTGATATCCTATCGGTAGTTGAGTCCTGAATGATCAAGTAGCCAGTAACGTAGGCCGCTGAGCAATTGTCAACACCATCTCCCGCATCCATAGATCCAGCACCATCAGGGTCAGTTGTAGGATCGACTGGTAAGGCTGTAATGTAGTCGGGAACAAAGAAATCGCATAGATCAACGTCGGTGCTACTAATGTCGCCATATTGAGCTGGGACATCAGAGTCTCCAGATGGTATGCCAAGTGGATCGATTATACCTTTATTGTCTGCTATATACTGTCCTACGGCATTCAAGATAGCATTAACATTGCTATCGCGTTGGCTATCTCGAGCCTGTGCGAATTGTCTCGCAGGGTTGATGGCGATCAGTACGATTGCGGCTAAAACTGCAATGATACCGATGACTACCAAGATTTCAATCAAGGTAAATCCGGCACTCTTGTTTCGTAAATTCTTTAACATATTGTTTATTATTATTACTTATTAATTATCAGGACGTGTGTTATTCTGGCTCTTCTCACTCATGCTCTGACTAATGCGAATCACTGGTTCTTCTTTTGAAGCCTACGCAGTAATGCGAATGTCGCGAATGAAACAGCGTCAGTTAATTACACAAAGCCCTTTATTTGTCGACTCTTTATATTAACAAAATATACTAACATATATTCAAAAATATTGCAAGGGGTGTGAATTAGAGATCAAACCTCTCCCTTGATCCCTCCCCACGCTTTGGGGAGGGAAAATTACAATGGGTATTTATCTACTTCTTCCCATGTATCTATATCTAGATTGCTCGTTGCCGCCTCTATAAGTAAATTCGATTCCGCATGGTGGTAAACACTTTCGGTGTGTATTGAAAAATTAGTGCCGTTGATGGTTATCGGAAAAATATAACATATATAGTCTTCTGCAGGATCATCGAAATCTTCTATAACCACTTCTTGGTCTCCTGGGTATAAATCGTCTGTTGAGAGTGAGAGTACTGCTAATTCCCCGCAGGCTTCGGCAAGGCCGAGGCTGACTTTCTTGTACTCGGAATCCAGAATATTGAATCTTGCCAAGAAATTGGAGAACCCTACGCTAAAGGCAAAAATCAACAAGACGGCTGAAATAAGGACGACTGATATTAAAGCAATGTAACCTTCGGATGATTTCATTAACGTAGATAATAAGTGGTGGTTACTAGCTGTGATTTGCCAGAAAGTTTGCTTGTTACTCTGAAAGAATAATGTACGGAAACAGGATCTACAGTGTCATCCAAATCGAAAACTTCTCCTACTACATCACTGATTTCTACAGTATTGCCGTTGAGCACTGTGCCGTTCAATTGCAAATTAGTTCCGTCATAAAAAAAGTTAAAAGGACCAGGAAGATTTAAAGTATACGGATCAGGGTTTGAATTAAGAGGCAGGTCATCCTCTCCTACTCCATTGAGCGCCCAGCGGATTTTGGCGGAAAGAAAATTCGCTTCTTCTTGGATGACTGTATTTTGCTGGCTATCGGAACTGGCCTGGACAATAAAATAAGCCGAAATCATCACCCCGCCAATAAGTATGGTAAAAAGCGCGAGGTAAATGAGAGTTTCGATTATAGTAAAGCCTTGGTTATGGTACGCAGATTGCGGGAGTGTCATAGATTATTTTGAAAGGTTTATTGCTTCTAAAAGAGGCGAATACTAGATTGTCACTATAAACCATGTTGGTCAGGTTCTGAGGAAAAGGGTCCCCTGAATTACAGACATTGATTCTTTTGAAAGTATCGGCATCAGTAACATCGCCAACATTCCAGACTTGGAACGCATCTAGTGATCCTGTGTTTTTCATTCCTAGAAAAGCATAGCTGCCTCTTACTAGAATATCCCCAACTTCTGACGTATTGTCGCCAGTCGAGATCCAAGCTACTTGCTGCGGATTAGTGCTAGAAGCAACATCTAGTACGAAAAAATTGTCTCCAGAGCTTGCTCGCTCTAAGCCTAAATACAGAGTCTGCCCTAACAAATATAAACTTGTAGCTGGCTCATTTAAATTTGTTTCGAAATGGCCTTTTTCATCTTTGAAATAAGGTGAAGTTACGTCTATATCGTAAATCTTCATTGGATCATAAGGGGGTGGTGGCGATCCTGGCCCAACTGCAAGATAAGCGAGACCGTCACGAACAAAAATATCGTTAACATTGCGGTCTACGTCAATACTATATAGCCATGAAGGTGAACTCGGTGTTGACACGTCGTAAACGTGAAATTCGTTATTAAGCGCTGGAGCACAGACCGGGCACGGCACATATCCTGTGCCTACAAATACTTTCTGATCGTAGTAATAGATACTCTTAGGGATACCTCCCGTAATATTCTGTAATGTACTACTTGCCACAATACTAGGCGTGGTTGTAAGTGGATTTGCACTTACTTTTATTGTGACCAGCTGCCCTGTATCTTTATTGGTAATTACATACGCATAGCCATTAGCAACAACTATACCGTTAAGCGCTTCGCTACCTACTTTGATGGATCCGATATCGCTGGGGTTAACACTATTGGAGTCGCCTGGATCAAAATCTGTCGTATCGATGAACCAAAAATTATTTTTTATTGGATTCGCCTCGTCTGTTGTGAGGAAGGCAAATCTTCGATCTTCAATATCACTTACAGCTACTCCTGTTCCTTGCCCATCTATATCGCCAGGGGTCAGTGATTCGAATGAAACAGGCGTATCCCAATCTGATGTCGTAGGAAAAGGATCACATTCGCCACCGGTGGCTTCCGAAGCGTCAATGTCTGTCACCAAATTCAAAAGACTTACGATTTGGTTTCGAAGTTCATTGACCCACGAGATCGTACTTTTTATCTGTTTGGAACATTGGGAAATATCTAGGACATCCAATTTCTGCTTTGTCTCCACGCCGTCTATCATAACAATATTTTCCGGTGTGGATGACGAAGAATTGAAATTACCTTTGGCTTGCGCGCGAGCGTCCTCCAAAAGTTTTTGATTGAGCAGTCCGAATTCCTGATTGGTCTCTGTGTCTATGCCCAACGACTGGCTACCAAAAACCACTCCGATCACCGCGGTCATAGTCAAAACCGCGATCGTTAAAGCAATCAGCATTTCTACTGTGATGACGCCACGCGAGCGGTTTTTTGAATTTGGATAGTTCATTAAATTTGTTCTACTTCTCACACCCCCTCTTGATCTCCCCCTCCCTCCATTCCGGCGGGCAGGCGGGCAGGGGGAGAAAGAACTGGATCCCCGCCTTCGCGGGGATGACAAGGGAAGGCGCGGGGATGACAGGTTATGTTAAGGAAATCGAGATTGAAATTACGGGATTATATCCCAATTAATTGTTCCGTTTGATGTTACTTCTATCGCGCTGGTCTTGGCGCCGTTGGTAATCTTAAAAGTGAAGTCAATACCACTGTCTGTATTCCCTGATAGCTGTTTAAAAGTAACGGTATCAGAAGCCATGTCCTGATATGTTACTTTTGTATTCATCGGAAATTCTACTTCTCCGCCGTCACCGTCAAAAAGAACATATTGGTCCGGCTCAAACCTTATGCCATGCGAAGTTTCGTTTATATTATTTATAGACTGGCTTCTGGCCTTTTGCAGAATGCTGATGATGACATCCTGCTCTCCCCGAAAAGAATCTCCGCGGTATATATCAAGGCTTACAACCAGACTGAAAGACATCAGCAGTGCAAAAATGCCAACGACGACTAAAATTTCTGTGAGAGTAAAGGCTGAAGAAACTTTCAACCTCTCTCTGGCTCTCCCCACTCTTGGGGAGAGGAAAAAAGAACTAAGGCTGGATGTGCTGGGTAACTTCATAGATTGGAGTAATAATTGAGATAGCTACAAATCCCACTAGAACCCCCATAAATACCATCAACACCGGTTCGATAAGATTTGTAAGATTTGTAGTAAGTTCCTCCACTTCCTTTTCGTACATATCGCCTAAGAATAGCAAAGTGTCGGAAAGATTTCCAGACTCTTCTCCCACGCTTAACATGTGCGCCACAATTGGAGGAAACAACGATTTATTGGTATACATATGCTCGGACAATCTGCCCCCTTGGATGATTTTCTTTTCCATAATTTTCAGCTCTCTACGATATACCAAATTCAGAGTTGTCCTCGCGGAAATACTTGCCGCCTCCATTATCATCACACCGCTTTTGAGTAGCAAGCCCAGGGTTCTGCACATCAAAGACATCTGATAACTTTGCGCAAGACTTCCAAAAATTGGGATGGTAAGTATAACTCTATGAATGAGTCTGCGAAAAGTTGGAACAAAACGCATAAGTAATATAAAAGCCATGACTAGTGACACAGCGATGATGATTATCCAAACCCAAGAATTTAGAAAAAAGGTACTGACACCGATGAGAATCCTTGTGCTCAATGGAAGCTCGAAATTCAAACTTTTAAAAATCGGCAGAATTTTTGGGAAAACAAAAAAAGTGAGCAAACCGGTAACGCCAAGAGTAGCAAAAACTATAAAAATCGGATAAATCATTGAGCTCATGACCTTGCGGCGTAGAGCCTGCTTTTTTTTGAGCTCGTCCGCCAGATATGCCAAATTACTGGAAAGCGTTCCGCTGGTCTCCCCCACTCTGATAATATTGACCGTGAATTCTCCAAAAATATTTGGATAACGCGCCAGGCTGACATGTAAATACTGCCCGTTTTTGGTATCGGCAATCAAGGTTTTGAAAATCCCGCCCATACCAAAAGACATTGTTGCCATTTGATCGCGAAGGATTTCCAAAGCGCGCAAAATCGGCACGCCGGCGGAAATTAGCGTACCCAAACGCTTGATAAATAAAATCTGATCCTTGATTGGAAACCTTACGAAATAACTTTTATTCATGTAACATTCTTAATACTTCATCAATTGTTGTCAGTCCTCTTTGCGCCTTCATGAATCCGTCTTCCACCATGGTAGTCATGCCTCTTTCGGTCGCCAGTTTACGCAATTCCACCGCGGTCGCCCTTCGCAAAATCGCGTCCCTGATGACATTGGTGACTTCCATGACTTCATAAATCCCTATTCGTCCTTTGTAGCCCGTGTTCAAACATTTATCACATCCTTTGCCTTCGTAAAAAATTTCCGAGCTGGCGTAAAGTCTGGGCGGAATGACATTTTGCAGGCTTTTCCTGGCGGCCAGATTCATCCTTTTTTCCACCTTGCAATGATCGCAAATTTTTCGCACTAAGCGCTGGCCGATGGCGATATTCACCGTAGAGGCAATAAGATAGGCCTCGATACCCATATCTATCAATCGTGGCAAGGTGGTTGCCGAGTCATTGGTGTGGAGAGTGGAAAGCAGTAAATGCCCGGTCAGCGCGGTATTGGTGGCGATGCCGGCGGTATCTTTGTCGCGGATTTCTCCGACCATTATAACATTCGGGTCTTGACGTAAAATAGAACGCAGGCCGTCGGAAAAAGTCAGTCCGGTTCGCGGGTTGACCTGAAGTTGCTGAATGCCGGAAATCGCGTATTCGATGGGATCTTCGATAGTTACGATCGCGACCTCGGAAGTATTGAGAATTTTTAGCAAAGTGTAAAGCGTGGTGGTTTTGCCGGAACCTGTTGGGCCGGTGGAAAGCACCATTCCATAAGGATGATGAATCGCTTTTAGAATCTTTTTTTGATCCGGTTCGGAAAAACCCAGACTGTCCAGGGTAAAATTTTGCGCGCCATCGGAAAGCAAACGCAACATGGCATTTTCACCGTAATATGTCGGTACAATGGAAACACGCACATCTACCATGACACCCTTTTCCAGCTTGATTCGGAATCTACCGTCCTGGGCGGTTTGGTGTTCGTCAGTTCTTAGTCCTGCCAAAATTTTGATCCTGGTTATAACTTCGTTTCTGATGGTTTGGGGAAATTCGTGAAAATCAACCATAACTCCGTCAACGCGAAAACGCACTCGGACGTCTTTTTCCCGAGGGTCAAGGTGAATGTCAGAAGCGCGTTTTTCAAAAGCCTCTTCAACCAGATGGTCAATGAGATTAACAATTGAAATACCAGTTCCCAAGCTTAGTTCTTGTTTTACTTTACTAGTCTCGGTTTTTGTCATAAGTTACTAATTTACTCTACTAGAAAATTGGCTTTTTTGCAATCTTTTTAATGACTCACTATTGTACACTAAAGTAATAAAAAAGTCAAACCCGACTTAAAATACAGCGAGGGCTCCCCTCGCAAAACGAGGGGAGCCCTCGCTTGTGCTTTGTTAGCAATAAAAAAATGCCTTCGACCAAAGGCCGAAGGCGGAAAATTCAGTTGGCGGTTGCCCCCAACACGAGAAGTAAACAAGGAGTTTACAACATGGTGACAACCGCCAACCTCATCTGCCCAGCGAGGCTAGAAGGAAAAGAGACTGGGCAGAATCTTTTTCAAAATCCTCTTTATGATTGCAACAGGCGGAACCAAGATCCCTCCAGATACCTGGTCCCGCCTGCACTCCCAGGTGAATCAAGACAACTATTAAATACTAGCTTAGATAAAGATTTTGTCAAACAAATAAAGAGAAGGGCACCTTCTCTTTATTCCTCTCTCCCATGTGGGAGAGGGTTAGGGAGAGGCTCGGAGCAAGGCTCTAGCTACAAACTTCTGTCTTTCAGATAGACAACATCCCCTGCCTCTCCCAACCCTCCCCGAAATCGGGGAGGGGAAATCTTGAATCATAGCTTTATTGCGGAGGCTTTGGAATAATATCGTCGTCGTCATTGTCCGGGTCGTACTGTTCGTGAGGCGGGTCGGGGTTGGGGATGGCTACCATCACCAGTCCGGCCGCGACCAGAGAGAATACGGCAAGCACCAATCCCGCTCGCCAGGAGATAGCAAAAGGCAAGAAACCCAAAATCAAAAAGAACACCGCGATGCCAATAAAATATTTGGCGATTTTTTTTCTTCTTTCTAAGTTTTGAAATTGTCTGGGATCCATATACAGGAATAAATTATGACTGTCCCCTCTCCCATGTGGGAGAGGGTTAGGCCTGCCCGCCATTCGCCTTCGGCGAAGCCGAAGGTAGGCGGGGAGAGCCTCAACGCAAGGCTCTAGCTACAAACTTCTGTCTTTCAGATAGGCTACATCCCCTGCCTCTCCCAACCCTCCCCGAAATCGGGGAGGGAAATCTTGAGCAAACAGGCCTGCCTGTCTAAGACTCAAGTAACCGTAACAGCTATTATGCTGAAATAATTATAAATAATCTCATAGTCTCTGTCTAGAGATATTAAGCAATACTCCAAGCGCGATCATGGTGGCTAACATTGAGGATCCGCCATAACTGATGAATGGCAACGGGATTCCGGTCAAAGGCAAAAGCCCAACCATGGCGCCAACATTCAGTACCGTCTGAAAGACTATCCAGGAGGTGATTCCTATGGCGACCAAAGTGCCAAAACTGTCCGGAGCTTTTTTTGCGATTCGGTAGCCAAAAATTCCAAAAATTAAAAAGAGTAGCAAGACGAAACCGACGCGCACAAAACCCAGCTCTTCCGACATTACCGCGAAAATTGAGTCTCCGATCGGCTCGGGCAGGAAATTGAATTTTTGTCTGGAGAAGCCGAACCCCTGTCCAAAAAAACCACCGGACCCGATCGCGATCAGCGCCTGGTTTATCTGATACCCAATCCCCTGCGGGTCAATGGCGGGATCCAAGAATGAAGTAATTCGCGCGACCCTATAGGGAGCGGCGGAAATCGCAAGCCAAGCCAAGCCCACACCCGATAAGATGAGAGCAAAAAGATGGGAAAGCTTGGCGCCGGAAGCAAAAAATATTGCCAATACAATCAATCCCAAAGCGCTCATTGTCCCAAAATCCGGTTCCATTAGTATCAACGCGGCTAACGCGCCACTGACTAGTATGGGCGGTAACAAAGCGCCATAGAATGAATGAATAATCTCTTCGCGTGTGCTAAACCAGGCGCTAAGATAAAAAATAATTGCCAGTTTGGCGAATTCGGTCGGTTGGAAAAAAAATACTCCCAGATCGATCCACCTTCTGCTCCCGCCTACCGAAAATCCAACGCTGGGGATCAAAACGATGACCAGAAGCACAAAAACTATGGCTAAAATTATAAAAGCGTATTTTTTAAAAATCCGGTAATCAATCCGGCTGACTATCAACGCAAGCGCCACTCCGATGACAAAGAAAATAACCTGTCTGGTGAGATAATAGTTCGTATGGCCGAATCTTTGGTAGGACAGGACAGAGGAAGCCGAGGAAATTACAATCAGTCCGATGACGGATAATATCACGCCTAGTCCGAATATGGTTTTATCAAATTCTTTTATTTTTGCTTTCATGGATATTTAATTCAGTTTGCGAACCGCTTTTTTGAACTGCTCACCCCTGTCTTCAAAGTTTTTAAATAAACCAAAACTTGCGGACGCGGGGCTTAATATGACTACAAAACCCGACTGCGAATAATTTGAAGCTTTCTTTACCGCGTCCGACATATTGATAGCTTGCGCGCCCAGCTGTCCTTTATAAGCCTTGCTACGCAGGAGATTTTTGATTTTCTCTCCCGTGTCCCCCATCACTACCACTCCTCTGATTTTATATTTGATGATAAAATTTGCCAAATCGTCGTACTCCAAATTCTTCTCCGAGCCTCCCAGGATGAGCACGGTGGGCTCTTTGAAAGACCTGATCGCGGCCATCGTCGATGCGGAAATGGTGGATGCCGAATCGTTGTAGTATTTTACACCATTCTTTTCTCTGACGAATTCCAAACGATGCTCCCTCGGCTGATATTCGTTTACTATCTTTTGAATAACTTCATTTTTTACGCCTACAATTTGCGCGACCAGGCTTGCGGCTTTCGCGTTTTTTATATTATGCTCCCCGACCAATTTAAGATTAGTGAATTTTATATCCAAAATTTTATCGAATTTTCCAAACCAGTATTTTTTTGCCTTTATATTTTCGGCGATTTTTTTTACCGTCTTGCTGTCACCATCCAAAAATGCCATGTCGTACTCGCTTTGGTATTTCAAAATGTTACTTTTGGCCTCGATATACTCCGCGCGAGTCTTGTGATGATCCAAATGATCTACGGAAATATCCAGCACCACGGCGATATGCGGACTCCTGTGTAAATCCTGAAGCTGAAAACTGGATAGTTCCAAAATCACATGCGAATCCTTTGTAACTTCTTTAATAAAATCCAGCGCCGGTTTGCCGATATTACCTCCCAAAAAAACTTTTTTTCCGTCGGCTTTTAATATATTGTAAATCAAAATCGCGGTAGTTCCTTTGCCCTTTGTCCCCGTTACCCCGATGATTTTGCCCGGGCAGAGATCAAAAAATAACTTGGTGGCGGAGCTAACTTCCACGCCTTTTTTCTCCGCCGAGACTATCTCGGGGGTGAGCCTGGGAATACCGGGAGAGCGAAAAATAATATCGAATTTTTCAAGACCGCTTAAGTAACCCGGTAAAGGTTCCCCTCGCATGGCAATAGGAACGATTGCGGGAATAATGTCTCTTACCTCGACATGAATGCCTTGCGACGAAAAAAAACGCACGAGTGATTTCCCCTCGCGCCCGTAACCCAGAATCGCGATTCTTTTATCTTTTAATGTGTTGATATCCATAGATTCCTTACTCTTCTTGTATATGATACCATATCATTATTCTACTATCAGGAGGAGTGAAATGGCTTTCAAAATAAACAGGTTGAGGACATTGAAAATTCTCGAACCCGACCTTGGCACGCGGTGGCTGTCCTATATAGCGCTTCCACGTGATAAACCATTAAACAAAGGATTTTTCCCTTTGAGATTAGGGACAGAAAGGCTTTTCCATCAAGGAGACCTCCTAACCATCGCTCGAGGTAACTGGCTTCGGAAATTCCAAGTATTGGTTCTCGAGGACCAAGTACTTCTCAAGGAGAAAGTTAAAAAGAATCGAAGAGCGAGACCTGAGAGAAAAGTTGCGTCTCCACGGAGAAATGTCCGCCACAATGGCGGAAGGTTTGACAAACCAGGTCACGTGCTGGATTTCCATCTTCACTGATTACGCCCGCAGTACCTGGCCAAACTTTCTCGCCATCACACGGCCCCCGCTTAGCGCAAGCTCGCCACCCAAAACCACGGCGCTAATTCCCTCCGAAACCTGGTATGGCGAAGGCAATGTAGCTAGGTCCCGTATGCCATTTGGATCAAAAACCGCGATGTCGGCGATTGATCCTTTTTTTATTACTCCCCTGTTTTTTAGACCAAGATATTCCGCCGGCATGCCGGTAATTTTGTGAATGGCTTTTTGCGGAGATAACCATTTGTTATATAAAACCAAATTCAAATATCTCGGCATCGCGCCAAAGCATCTGGGGTGGATTAGATTTTTGGTGTTAATTTTTTTGGTACGAAAACCCGCCCCATTGGTGGCGATCATGCCAAGCGGGTGCTTGATAAATTGCTCCAAATTTTCCCACGAGATATTTTCGTCAAACACCACCACTTCGGACATTGATGAGCTTAGGACATTGAGTAGAGCTTCCGCAGCCGTTACCTCTTGAGCGCGAGCAATTTCTGAAAGATCCTTTCCAATCAGATGGGGTGAGCCGGTGGAAGTGGCGATGATTATATTTGATAAATCCTGATTCTGCTCGTGGAGCGAATTGATAATTTTTTCTCTTAAATACGGCTGTGCCAGCCTTTTGTTCAGCTCGCTTTTACCGCCTTCGTAGGACCATTTGGGAAGGTAGGTATACAAAACCGGCCAGGAGGTCGTGTATGGATAAAGATCGAATCTCACATTCAAACCTTTTTTATGTGTCTGGTCCAGTCTTTCAATTACTTGATCCGCCAAATGCCAATTTTCTCTTCCACGAATCTTTAAATGAGAAATTTTTAAGCGGGCGCCGGATTCTTGTGATAAATCAATCGCTTCGTCAATCGCTTCCAAGATATGCGACTGGTCGTTTCTGATATGCATGGAAATGCTTCTACCATGCTGGGTTGCCAGTTTGGCCAGCCTCAAAAGTTCTTCTTTGGAAGAATTATATTCATGAGCGTAAACTAAACCAAAGGACAATCCAAAAGCGCCACTTTTTAATGACGATGTAGTGACCCGTTCCAAAACTTTTAACTCGGATTCTGAAAGTTTACGAATATCATCACCCAGAAGCCCCCTCCGCATTGTAGAGTGACCGACAAAAGTTAAGACATTAACACCTAATTTCTGCCGAGACAAGATTTCAAGGTATTCCTCCATATATTGCCAGTTTATATTCTCCCCTTCCGCGGACCGCCATTTTTGCACGGCTTTAAAGCCCTCCAAGCTTGGCAAGGGGGCGAGTGAAGCGCCACACTGTCCCACGGAAATTGTGGTAATGCCCTGTGTGAGCATGCTTTCTTGTCCCGGATAATCAAAAATAGTCCAGTACGAATCCGAATGGTTCTGTACGTCAATGAATCCGGGAGTCACATAATCACCCTGCGCGTCGATTATTTCACGGGCTTTGGCTTTTTTTAAATTTCCTATTTCGGAGATTAGATTACCTTTTATGCCTATATCCAAATCTTGAGGGCTTGTTTTCCCGGTGCCATCAATAACTTTGCCATTTTTTATGATTAGATCGTACATAGTTTTTCTTTTCTTTCTCACCTATCTCATTGGCTAATCACCATCAATATGACTCCAATAACCGCGGTTACCACGCCAATTACCCAAAATCTCATGGTAACTTTTGTCTCTGGCCAGCCCAAGGCTTCAAAGTGATGATGAATCGGCGCGATGAGAAAAACTTTTTTGCCAAATTGGGATTTGGAAAATCGCTGTATCAATGAAGACAGCGCCTCGACAACAAAGATAAATCCGTAAATCGGCAATACCAAAACCGAATTAGTAAGAAAAGCCAAGACAGCAAGAGTGGAACCCAGCGCGAATGACCCTGTGTCACCCATAAAAAATCTGGCGGGATAGATATTGAACCACAAAAAAGCAAGTAATGCCCCAACAATCGTGCCCGCGAAAATCGCGATGCCAAACTGCCCCTGGAGCCAAGCGATTATCGCCACCGCCCCGAAGCTCGCAGCCAAAGTCCCTCCGGCCAGTCCGTCCAGCCCATCTGTGATATTGACGGCATTCGTGATAAAAACAACAACCAGAATAAAAAGTGGAATATACAGCCAGGAAATATCAAGCGACGCGGGCAGTCCAAGCAGATTGCCGGCTGGAATCAAAATCGTACTGAATTCCAGCTTGTAAAAAAACCACCACGCGCCCAATCCGGCGATCAAAAATTGAAAAATAAATTTTAATTTCGTAGAAAGCCCTCGAACCGCGCCGATTCCCCGCACGTTCAAATAATCATCAACCAGTCCAAGGACTCCAGTGGTCACCAGGACAAAAACCGGAAGCCATGTTTGAGAACGGGAAAAATTAAAAAGCAGGGTCAATACCGCGGCAGTTACCCAGATTAGCACTCCTCCCATGGACGGCGTACCCGCTTTTTTTTTGTGCAATTTGAGATACTTTTCCGCCGGCGTGCCGTCCCAGGCTTTTTGACGCAGCTTTTGGGAAAGCTTGTATTTGTAAAGGTATCGTGTCCACAATGGTGTCAGTAATATGGCCACTATAAATGAAATAGCGGTTAGCGAAAAAAATCTGATAAGTTGTGGACCGTTCTCTATCATCTTCCATTTATTATACCATATTCTCAATAGTAAACAAAAAAAACTGACCCCCAGACAAAAAAATCGTTTGTATCCCGAAAAAAAACAAAAAACCTCAATTTTGAGAGCTTGTTTAGAACTCGAATGATTCAAAAACCCAGGTCACCAAGGCCTGACTGGTTACTTCCCTGTCATCACTGCCCAAAACAATCGTGATTATGCGATGATTGTCGGAATTGGATGCCAATAAAATCAAATTACCTTTGGCCTCATCCGTGTAGCCGGTTTTTACGCCATGGATATTGTCCTGCTTGAGCAATTGATTGGAAGATACCAACCTGTGGCTTCCGCCTTCATTCTCGGATAAAACCGTTGTACTCTCTGTGGAGACAATTTCCGCGAGGTTTGGATTTTTCAAAACTTCCCTAACCAGTATCGCCAGGTCTTCCGCCGTCGTCAGCTGACCTTCGACGTCAAAACCGGTGGTATTGCGATACGTGGTGTTTCGCATACCGAGGCGAACGGCCATCTGATTCATAAGTTCGACAAACCTTGATTCGGAACCTGTCACTACTCGAGCCAAAGTCGCGCCCGCGTCGTTGGCGGAAGGAATGAGAAGCCCGCGAAGCAGATTGTAGATGGTGATTTGCTCTCCTTCAAAAAGTCCCATCTTCGGCTGAACTACGGCCGTATCTTGTTCCTCAATGGTGACCACCTGGGGAAGCGACAAAGTATTGACAACGACCAGCGCTGTCATGAGTTTGTTTAAAGAAGCGGGTGGCCAGAGTTTTTGCGAATTTTTTTCGTAAAGCACCCTGCCAGTGTCGGCCTCTATGACAAGGGCGATCTCCGCGTTAATGTCTGGATCAATCGCGTCTTGCTTTCTGATGGGAACGTATTTCTCGTCAACCGGTAGAGGGTCGCTCTGGGTTAAACCGAGAATTTCCTGAATCTCCATGTTTGTGGGACGACCTAAATGAAAAAAGATCGCGAAAGCGATCACTGTCAAAATTAAAGCGATAGACACTCCATACAACCAATTATTCATAAACGAATTATAAAATTTTTAGATGTATTAGGCAAATAATTTTGCTGGGTAAGTTTCTAGACGAGAAACAACAAATCTGTTACATTTAGCCGGTAGGAGGACAGATGTCTAAAACCGACACAGTGAGATTGTCCTTTCGCATACTAGAGTCCGATATGGGATACCTCAAAAAAAAAGCTCGTCTTCTCGGGCTAACCGCCACGAGACTGGTTAGCGAATCCGTTATGAGGATCGTCGCGGAGGAAAAGATGAAAAGCAGAAGCAGAAAAACCGCGAACAAAAGCGCTCGAATGAGGAGAAAATCCTCGATGCGCGCTCGCGCGACATGACGCTGAACCACAAAAAGTCTCGCCCGTCGTAACTTACTCCAAGTTCGGATTCAATTCCGGCTTTTTTTTATTTGACAGAGACCAGAAATATGTGTAAAATACATTAACAATATTAAAAAGTTCAAAATGAAACCAATCGACATCACAGACGCGCAATTTGAGCAAGAAGTACTGAAATCCGACATTCCGGTTTTTGTTGACTTCTGGGCCGAATGGTGCGGGCCTTGCAAAATAATCAGTCCGACTATCGCTGAACTCGCCGATGACTATGACGGCAAGATAAAATTCGTGAAAGTCAATGTTGACGAAAATCCCGAACACGCGGGGCGATTCGGCGTAATGTCCATTCCCAATATGAAGCTTTTCAAAGGCGGTAATATCGTAGACGAAGTAGTGGGAGCGGTGCCGAAAGCCACAATCAAATCAGTGTTGGATAAAAACGCCTAAAAAAATCTTGAAAAACCAGTGACTATAAAAAATACTCGGGTTTTCCCCGAGTATTTTTGTTGTTCAAATTTAAACTGGCTCAAGTTTGTTTTTTGAAAAGCATTAACAAACTGCCAAAGCCCCAGACGCTGACCACCATCTGTACCAAGAATCCAAAGAATGGGACCAATGTGATCACCGCCAGCACGACGATACCAAGCAGGAATGAAATCCAGGGGAAATTCATTTCCGGCTCAGAAAACTTCACGAGTGTAGTCAGCCACCGGCCGAACATCAATGTGCCCAAGATGCTTCCCAAGTAAACCGCGACCGCGTACAAAAGCAACGCAACCACGGCGAGCGGAATACCGATAAGGGTAAACATCACGATGATAGCCGCGACCGGCGTGGCGACAAGGGTTACAAATCCCCAGCCGAGCTTGCTCCAGAAATCTATAGTAAATTTCGCCAAGCTCTCCTTGATGCGTAGCGCAAAAAGCTTCCAGGCGACTAGCGCGACTACCAAGGAGGCAAGAATTTTCCAGACAACAAAGGCGACCAAAGCGGAACCAAAAAGTCCTTTGCCATTGAAATCTTTATTCGTTCCGGGTCGGACGTTTTTTGTCACCTCGCCTACAATCACCACTCCCTCGGCAATACTCGCGTCTTTACCTGAATAATAAGTAAAATCGCCCTCTACCCGAGCGCCTTGGCGTAGCTCTATTTCATCCGCGTAGATTTTGAGGTTACCTCCGATGATTCCTGACAAGACAACTCGTCCTCCGGCTATCGTCATATCCCCCGCCACCGTCCCGCGCGCTGTGATATTCCCGCCTACCAGATAGGTGTTCCCTGACACGTTGCTTCCATCCTCCAGTCGTATCGTCCCGCCTACGATGGTGGCATTTTTAATCACTGGACCCACCACAGAAATATTACCGCCGACTACTCTCAAATCCTCTCCCGCTTGTCCGGAGATATTGATATTGCCACCTGCGACCAGAATGTCTCCCCCGGTGGTGCCGGAAATATCCACTTCACCGCCGGCAACCATTATGTCCCCTGCAACAATGCCGGACAGATCCAGCGACTCTCCCGCCTGCACAAAGTCTCCTTCAATCGTCTCTTCAGGTCCCAAAATTATGTTTCTAGTTTCTGACCCGGAGTCTGCGGAAGCAAATATAGGTACCGCCAAAACGCAAACCCCAATAAAAAATACAATTTTTCTCATGGAATTAGATTAGATAAATTTTATCGAAAAATTCTAGCTAGAACTAAGGGCGGCCATTGAGGCAAATATCGCAAAAAGCACCAGGTACAAAGATGCCTGTAGCAAATCAGAGGGACTAAACAACCACTCGGAAACAATAAGCTTGTTTACGATCGCCAAAGTGAAAGCTAAGGCCGAAATCCATCCGGATATCTTTCCCGCTTTCACATAGAACCTAGAATACTTTGTAGAATTTCCTTGTTGATCCATCTTGTTTCTAATGTTAATTATTAACGAATTTACATATTTAAACGTTCCTTCAATACACCTATCTTGACCTAAGCTTAGGAAATACGCATACACAAGTCAAACCGTTACTCCACAGGCGCGGGTACGCTTTCTGATGGCGCGCACGGCTCGCCAGTATAACAATAGTACGCCGTTGTCGGTAAACGTAAGTCAATATATACCAGCTCGTGTCTGCGAACCGGCTGTATTTCTTGATTTAAAATCAAATCCAGACTTTTCAACTGCCTTTCCGCTTCGTTATTCAAATCAAAAAATACGGTCCAATTTTCCGATGACTTCACGGCAATCTCCTCTGCCAATTTGCCTGACATTTGAACGCCAGAAATTCCCACAGATAACTTTTCAGTGAAATACTTCGATACTTGAGTTAAAAAATCCAAAGTGCTACTGATTTCTAAAGAGTCTCCGACTGTTCTTGGCGTATTGACAGAATCAGTGATTACGAAATAACTTTCTGAACTGGTGGCATAACCAACCGGCAATTGTTCGAATAAAACAGACTCGTGGTCAATATAGAAATAATCATCATTAACCCGCCAGATGGCCACGGGGACTCTTTCCCTCAAAACAATATTTAATCCGTTGGGCCATGACCTTTTCATTTCTAAAAGCTCGGAAATATAAGGTGAATTCTGCTTTAGAACTTGTTCCAGTTTTTTACGGTTGATAACCACCTGATGATTTTTGGGAATCAGATAAAAATGCCTGTTACTCGTTGCGTCCAAAATCCAATTTTCCACCAATTCACGGTTGGTTTGAATATTTCCGGTTACACCTACGCTTTTTACCAAAAAATAATCAGATATAACTAAAAAATAACCAACCACTAGAAAGACAGCGAGTATTAGTAAACGGATCAGTAAGCCTGGGACACTTACCGGCCTGAATTGTATTCGTTTTTGTGGTTTTGGAGCTAACTTTGGGATTCTTTTGAATCCTCTAGCCGTCCGAATCCTGGATTGAAAATACCTGGAACGATATTTGGAAGAATTTCCTTTACTGGAAGTTGTTTTCCTCGAGAATATACCCATGTTTTGTTTATTGAACTTTTACATCAGTAGTCATTTTAAAAATATCAAGGCGAAGTCTGCTACCTCGGCTCAACTCATTTTTCTAAAGCAAGATTGATGAGAATTTCTAATAATTTCTTAAAACTTATACCCACGTGCGCCGCTGATTGAGGCACCAGTGAAGTGCTCGTCATCCCCGGTATGGTATTGATTTCCAAAAAATAAAATTTTCCGTTTTTATCCATGATAAAATCAGATCTGGTTACTCCCCTACAGCCCAACACTTGATGAGCAAGGTATGCCAGCCGGCTTACTTCTTTTTCTTGCTTCAGCGTTAAATTCGCGGGAATAATATGTTCAGACCCACCTTGATCATACTTGGCCTCATAATCGTAAAATTTCGATTTTTTGAGCGGAATTATTTCTATGCAAGGTAAAACCCTGGGTTTGTGATTGCCAAGAACCGGAACCGTAATCTCTCGACCGGCAAGAAAAGGCTCAATCATCAACACATTATCAAATTTGAAAGCATTCTGAATCCCTTTCTTTATATCTGATTTATCGGAAGCGATTGTGATTCCGATTGAAGAACCAATCTCGTTTGGTTTTATAACAACCTTACCTTTTATTCTAGACAATATTTGTGAGCTATTTTTTTTGTAATCCTCTTTTGTAATAATCACGTGCGGAAGAACGTCAACACCGCTTGTGGAGAGGAGCTTTTTTGTTCTTGCCTTATCCATAGCCAAGGCAGAAGCCAATACTCCCGAGCAAGTATAAGGAATACCAAGAAGTTCTAGCATGCCCTGGATCGTACCATCTTCGCCACCCGGCCCGTGCAAAGCCAAAAACGCCACGTCAATCGCGGAAGTGGTACTTGCTTCAGCAGCTATTAGTTCTTTAGCTAAGTGTGTCTTTTTGATATTTGCCGTGTCTCTGATGGTACGAATTGTTTTTGAATCCACCAGCCACTTACCTTTTTCCGATATTTCCACGGGAATAATTTCATATTTTTTTGTATTCAAATACTTTGCTATGTTTCGTCCGGAAATTAAAGAAACCTTTCGTTCCTTCGAAGTCCCTCCAAAAAATAATCCAATTTTGATTCGTTTATTTTTAGCCATACTTATTTTACAATTCTGGGAAGAGTCCAACTGATTCTGGTCACCACCTCATAATTAATTGTTCCCAATTTTTCAGCTGAGTCCTCTGCGAAAATTTGTTGCTTGCCTTGACGACCGATCAAAACCACTTCTTGACCCGCTTTTGCCGGAACTCCGGTGGCGTCAATCATCATCAAATTCATACAAATTCTTCCGATAACCCGCGCGCGCTTGCCGGAAATTAAAACCTGTCCAACATTTGAAAGCCCTCGGTCATAACCATCCGCATAACCAACGGGAAGCACGACTAACTTTGTTTTTCTTTGAGTTTTGAAAGTACGCCCGTAGCCAACATAACTTCCGGCTGGGATATTTTTGACCTGCAAAATCTTGGTTTTCCAAGTCAAAACCGGTTTCAATCTGATATTCTGCCCTATATAATCTTTCTTGCCCGGAGCGTGATTGGTTTTCTTTGATGGATGTAAACCATAAATCATTATTCCCGATCTGGCTAGATTCAGATGTGAGCTTGGAATCACAACCGTCGCCGCTGAACATGCCATATGCGCTGATGCTTCAGGATAGCTTGATCGCACTTTTTGCAGGGCGTCTTTGAAAATCGCCAATTGTTTTTTTGAATACTTTAGATCTGCTTCGGAATCGGAAAAGTGTGAAAATACCCCTTCAATTTCTATATGCTTGTATTTTTTTATATACGAAACAAAACGTTCTACCTCATTCGGGAGTATCCCAACTCGCGATGTCCCCGAATCAATTTTCAAATGAACAAAAGCCTTTTTCTTCAATTTTTTAGCGATACTGTCCAGTAATAGAACTTGATCTTTAGTATATACAACCAGGCTGATTTTTTTCTGAATCGCTTGAGTCAGTCGATACGGCTCATTCTCGTAATAACTTAAGACTAGAATGGGATTATATATCTTCTGATCTCGCAAAAGCAAGGCTTCATAAACATTTGCAACTCCGAACCAATCAACTTTGTTTTTTATGATACTGCCGACTTCCTTTACTCCATGACCATAAGCATTCGCTTTAATCACTGCCAGTAGCTTGACTTTTATTCCTATCACTTTTCTCAATTGCGCTATATTGAACAGTAGATTTTTTTTTGATATTTCCAGCCAAGTAAGCATTTAAAAAAAATTAGGAATGAAATAATTTGTTGCATTCTGCTCGCATGAAATCCTGGATTAAAAAAAGCTTCGGGTGGCTTTTAGCAATAATTTCCGAGGCTGTAATGTCGATGGTCCTCCAAGACCATTCTTTATTAGCATTCAAACTTGCATATTCTGCCATATCATTTTTCCTTGAACCAAATACGATACCATCAAGTCTTGCCCAAATTGCAGCGGAGGTACACATCGAACAAGGTTCGTGGGTCGTATATAGAACACAACCCTTGAGATGCCTTGAGCCGATTATTTTTGAAGCACCTCTAATCGCCACGATCTCAGAATGGCTAGTTGCATCATCATCCGATTTCGATCTATTGAGCCCTTCTGCCAAAACTTTGCCATTTTTAACTACTACTGCCCCGATAGCATAGTCACCATTATCTTTTGATATGTGAGCCTGCTTAATGGCAGTTTGCATAAATTTTTTTATAGGTAAATACATAATTTTGTTTGCTAATCCATAAATCGACTGCCAGAAAACTTTTAAAAAACTTATTGTTTCCTCTTGGCCTTGATCAATTTCTTTCCTACAAACTTCTGCAATACCTTGGGAATCTTGATCGAGCCGTCTTTCTGTTGATAATTTTCCCAGAGCGCGATCAAAATCCTCGGGCTCGCTACGGCGGTGTTATTTAAGGTATGTACAAAATGCAACTGACCGGATTTGTCCTTGTAGCGAATATTCAGTCTTCTGGCTTGCCAGTCTGAAAGCGCGGAATCTGAATGTGTTTCGCCGTAGCCGTTTCTTGAGGGCATCCAGGTTTCTATGTCATGCATCTCGTATTTCCCCGCGCCATGGTCACCGGTGGAATTTATTATAACTCTGTACGGAAGACCCAGGTCTTCCAATATTTCTCTGGACGTATTCTCCAAATCTTTTAGCCATTTCACGGATTCAACAATATCGTTTTTGCAAAGGACAACTTGCTCGACTTTCATAAATTCATGAATTCTATATATGCCTTTCGTATCTCTTCCGTAGCTACCGATTTCGCTTCTGTAACAAGGTGAAATGGCGCAAAGCCTCACCGGCAAATCTTTCTCATCCAAAACTTCATCAGCGTGATAAGCAAGCAAGGCCGGCTCGCTGGTGCCTGCTAAATAGACTTTCTCTTTTGCCATTTCGTCTGCTGATTCTGAAAGCTGGTGAGGATTGCCGATTTGATAAACTTCTTCCTGGCCAAAAGGGAAATGTCCGCTACCGTTCAAAACGTACTCCCTCAAAAGAGTGGGAGGAATAATCGGTGTAAATCCGGATTCTATCATTTTTTGCAAAGCAAACTGCAATACCCCCATATGCATCAGTGTCCCTTCATTTTTCAGATAATAGCCTCTAAAACCCGAAACCTTCACTCCCCTTTTTAGATCCAAGATATGAAGCGATTCCCCTAACTCAATATGGCTCTTCGGCTCAAAACCAAACCTTGGAATCTTGCCCCACTTCGCGATTTCTTTATTGGATTTTTCGTCTGGTCCCACAGGTGTATCGGCAGACGGAATATTAGGCACCATATACATCAACCGGTTATATTCCAAAATTATTTCCTTCAGCTCTTCTCTGGCTTTGTCTGACAACTTGTCCACTTCCTTCATTTGTGAAATCTTTTTTGTCCTTTCGTCCGGTGAAAGTTTTGGAATTTGTTTCGAAACTTGATTTTTTGTTTGGTTATACTCCTGAATCTCTGTCTGTAATTTCCTTTTTCTATCTTCAAGTCCTAAAAGTTTGTCCAAATCCAAATCCAAGCCCTTGTCGCGAACGGCTTTTTTTACCAACTCTGAATTTTCTCTGATGAATTTAATGTCGAGCATAAATAATTTTACATCCTATTGAAAGTTGGTTCTCAAAATTAATTTTGCTTCGCGCACCGCGGCTCCCCGATGACTGACTTGATTCTTTTCCTCTAATGTCATCTCGGCGTTCATTTTTTTTAAACCCTCATTGTAAAACACCGGGTCATAGCCGAAGCCATTGGAACCTCTTGGCTCGAATGCAATCTTACCTTTATAAATTCCTTGACAAGTTCTTACGCTTTTGCTCTCTGGGTCATATATCGCAATCACACACACAAACCTCGCGGTTCTTTGTTCTTCTGGCACTCCTTTCAACTCTTGGAGTAGTTTTTCATACCGATCTTGGTCGCTTCCGGGCGCGTAACGCGCCGTCTTCACCCCGGGCCGGCCATCCAGCGCGTCCACTTCCAGACCCGAATCATCAGCCATCGTCAAAAGCCCGGTCAGTTCTCCTATGGTTTTGGCTTTGATAATGGCGTTCCCTGCAAAAGTCATGGCGGTTTCCTCAACCTCAAAATCTTTCGGCAAATCATTGATATCGTTCAGGTTCAGAAATTCATACGAGTCTAGATCGTGTAGCAAGGAGGTGATTTCCGGAAACTTGCCTTTTGATCGCGTAGCAATTAGCAGTTTTCTCATAAATCTACTTATCTTCTCGCATCAGAGGAAAAATTACAGTCTCTCTGATTGACTTATCCATCAAGACGGCAAAAAACCTTTCCGAAACTCCGAACCCGACTGCCGGAGGCATGCCGTACTCCAGCGCTTCTACAAAGTCTTCATCCATCATCTGCGCTTCTTTATCCCCTTCGCTTCTCAGCTTCATCTGTTCTTCAAATCGTTTTCTTTGATCAATTGGATCATTAAGCTCGGAATAAGCATTTCCCAATTCTGTCCCCGCGGCAAGGACTTGGAATCTTTGAACTTTTTTCTCGTTCTCCGTATCTTTCTTCGCCAAAGGCGATAGTGCGGTAGGATGTCCTACCAAAAAAGACGGTTGGATAATTTTCGGTCGCACGGTTTTTTTATAAATCACATCGATCATCCGCCCGACTCCATAAGACTTTTCGTATTTGATTTTTAAAGTATCGGCTTTTTTTCTTAGATCTACAAGCGTCACCGAGTTCAAATCAAGTCCGGTTTCCTTTTTGAAACTCTCAAAATAATCGATCTTGGGCCAGTCCCCTCCCCAATCCAAAGTGTGGTTTTCATATTGTGTTTTTAGGCCACCGGCCACTTTCTTTACTGTCTCTTTGAAAAGCTCTTCTACCAACTTCATGCCTTTTTTATAATCAGCGTACGCCATGTAAAATTCCATATCATCATATTCTTGAAGATGCTCGCGACTAATACCTTCATTACGGAACAATCTGCCAATTTCAAAAACTTTCTCAAACCCCGCGACCAAAAGTTTTTTTAAAGGAAGCTCTAGCGAAATCCTCAAGAAAAAATCCCGATCCAAAGCGTCATGATGCGTTATAAAAGGCGTCGCGTCAGCGCCTCCGGCGATCTCTTCCAAAACCGGTGTTTGCACTTCCAAAAAACCTTGCTCGGTCATAAACTCTCGAATAGTATTCCAAAATATACTTTTCTTCCTAAAAATCTCCCTGACTTCCGGATTTGCGATCATGTCCAGATATCTTTTACGAAGTCGCGTTTCGGTTTCTTTCAATCCGTGAAATTTTTCCGGTAAAGCTCGAAGCGACTTGGCAAGAAGTGAGAATTTCTCAACCAAAATCGTCTTCTCTCCTCTCTTGGTGGTGAAAGCGGTCCCTAACACTTCAGCAAAGTCTCCAATATCGAGTTTCGAGAATATTTCAAATTGAACTTTGGCGACTTGATCTTTTTTTACCACGAATTGTAAAACACCTGTCTCGTCCTCAAGGTTTCCAAAAGATAATCCGCCATGGCCACGAAGCGCTCTAATCCGTCCAGCCACGATAACCGACTTTTTGCTTTTTTCTAAACTTTCAAAGGCTTGCGAAACTGAAGCTAGCGAGTGGGTCTTCTTGGAGTCGGCCGGGTAAGTGTCAACTCCTAACTTTCGGATTTCCAAAAGCTTCTTTTTTCTGTCCTCAAATAATTCTTTTTCTTTCTCCGTGCTCATATATAATCAGATTATCCAAAATTTCTTTGCTATATTGTAACATTATTACTGTGATATTACAAATAACCGTGCGTCCTGGCGATTGGAAAACTATTACCTGTTTAGTACACAGAGTTTATTTGATCTTTGCTTTGGGACAAAAAAATACCGCCACGTTACCGAAGTAACTTGGCGGTCAGAGGGGTCGACGCTTTGAAAGTCAGGCTGAAATTACTACGTTTCCCTCAGCCTTTTCAAGACCTGTTCCGCGCCGTCACGGATTTTCTGACTCTCTTCATCGGAAAGCGAGTCGAGATGGTGCTGTCTCGCTTCTGAAATCTTGGAAGCGCACTCATTACAACTCGCTGCGTGATCAAGGAGATCACCGCCTAGAGGTGGTAGCACGATATACACGTAAAGGTAAACCAAAGGGAGCGCCTGCACCTTATCGTGAGGCGATGTAATCTCTGAGATTTCACACAAAACTTGATGGATCTCTTCGCTACGATCAGACATACTCATAAAACATTCCTCCTTTATCGAACAAATAAAAATAGCACAGAAAGTGCTATTTGTCAAATCCAGCGGGGCTGGTGAATTATATAACGATACTTAGAGCCCCTTACACCAATATTGATAATATAAGGTAAACGAAGTGTTACTTATGTAATAATTTTTTATGAAATCTCCAAAATTTCGTAGGTTTTGTTTCCGGACGGTGTAACCACCGCGACTTTTTCACCGGCTTTTCTGCCGATCAATCCGACTCCCACCAAAGACTCATTTGATATTTTTCCTTCCGAAGGATTTGCTTCTCCCGAACCAACGATTGTATAGGTTTTCTCGGCGCCGTCCACCGCGACCCTTACGGTACATCCAACGGTGACCGAGGTTTTTATCTTATTCTTAGTGATGATTTCTGAATTTTTTATTATCTCTTCCAGCTGAATCGTTCTGGAATCAATCATTTCTTGTTCCTCTTTGGCCTGGGCGTAATCGGCGTTCTCTGAAAGATCGCCATGCGAAACAGCTTCCTGGATCCTTTCAATCACTTCCGGTCTTTTTACGGTTTTTAAATTGTGCAACTCGGCTTTAAATTTCTCTAAACCTTCTTTCGTCAATAAATGTTTTTGAGACATTATGTATATATTTTAATTCACAAGTGTATGTCGATAGCTTACACTCCCGTGGTTATCTTGTCAATTATAAAAATCACATCACTTCCTATTCTCTGCGTACCAACGGTATAGATCGGCGGCAACGGGGACCGCCACACCACTGCCCTCTCCTCCTGCCTCAATTAAAATAGTGAGAGCGATTTTCGGATTATTGTAAGGCGCGTATGAAGTAAACCAGGCATGAGTGCGAGATAAATCTGAACCGTCAAATTGTGATGTTCCGGTCTTCCCTGCTATCTCAATAGGCAAAAACGCCAAAGCTCTGGCTGTACCATCCGTGACCGCTTGCCTCATGCCTATTTGAGCCGCGTGAATATGACTTGCTTCCAGGAAATCAGTCGCCAAAACTTCCGGTTCAAATTCAGCGGTCACTTTTCCATCGGCATCCGTAATTTGCTCTACAATCTTCGGTTTGTATACTGTCCCGCCATTGGCAATCGCCGCGGTTGCCACGGCGATCTGCAACGGAGTGGCCAAACTAAAACCCTGACCGATGGACATATTGTAAGTATCACCCAAAAACCACAATTTCTCTATATCATCGTCCGCGAACCTTTGCGCTTTCCAGTCTGGTGTGGGTATCAAGCCGGTTTTCTCGGATGGAAGATCTATTCCCAAGGTTCGGCCAAGAAAAAATTTCGTCAAATAGTCTGCCATTTTTTGTGGTCCTAGTCCATCGATTCCCAGGATTTCTTGCCCACCTCCCACGGTATAAAAAAATATATCAGAAGAGACCGCGATCGCATCATAAACATTTACATTACCCAAACCATTGGGGTTCCATCCTCGAAATATATGCACCATTTCCGGATTGAACTGGTTGGGAACAGCGAGTTGTCCAGTGTCGTTAATTCTGGTATCTAAACCGATCACACCTTCTTGCAAGGCGGCAGCCCCTAAAAAAGGCTTGATTGTAGAACCAGGTGGATAGGTTCCCGATACGACTCTGTTAAAAAGCGGCAGGTCTGGATTTTCGGAAATGCCCCTGAAGGTTTCCAGATCAATCCCTTTTGCAAAAAGATTATTGTCGAAGGATGGAAAACTGATTAATGCCAGGACTCCTCCGGTTCTGGGATCAATGGCAATCGCCGCGGCCTTGCTGGCCTTGCTCAAGCTCATCTGTTTGTTCAGTGACTCGTAAAGAACTTTCTGAAGCTCGTAATCGATATTCAGATGCAAATCACTTCCCGGGCTTGGTGGTCGTTCACGGAATGTTTTTTTTACCAAACCAGACGCGTCTACCTCCACCAATCGTTGTCCAAAACTTCCGCGCAAGTCATTTTCGTAAATTAACTCTAAACCATTCTTGCCGATCTTGTCATTAAATAAATATCCTTCATCTCCCAAATCTTCATATTCTCCCGCTGTCAGTTTTCCGGTATAGCCTAAGGCATGCGCAAAAATCGGACCATCTTTGTAGGTTCTCTGCGGACTATTTTGGATCGAAAAACCCGGGTACAAAGACTCCGTGGCGATGAAAGCGACGGCCAGTTCTTTATCTATTTGAGGTTTTACTAAAATCGGCAAAAATGAATCACGCGATATCGGGTCTACGATCTCTAGCAATTCATTCACTTCAATGCTAAAAAACCGAGATACA
>Ga0209542_10005090_pt1 | contig 26583 bp, 26 predicted proteins | sample RifCSPhighO2_01_FD_184028 | JGI IMG/M metagenome (GOLD analysis project Ga0209542, IMG submission 184028) | Soil microbial communities from Rifle, Colorado - Rifle CSP2_plank highO2_0.1 (SPAdes) (version 2) | ecosystem: Environmental > Terrestrial > Deep subsurface > Rock core/Sediment ...
AAAAAATATGCGAGGCGTAGCCGAAGCTACGGCGAACATATTTTTTGTGAAAACTGCCCAAGATTGCCAAATCCGGCAAGACTTGGAGTGCGGTTTCTGGATGTGATGTCCATAAGGGCCTTTTTTGTTATTTTGTAGTATAATGAAGCATTAATTATTTTATCTTATGCCAAAATTATTCAATAAAATAATAAAGCTGTTAATTTTAAGCGATTTCTTTTTAAATTTGGGATGGGGTTTTATGGGCCCAATATTCGCTATTTTTCTTGTTCAGCAGGTGGCTTTCTCAAATATTGCCCAGGGCGCTAAAATTGCCGGTTTTGCCGCACTGTGCTTTTGGATTACCAAGTCATTATTGCAAATTCCCATTGGCCGCTATCTAGATAAAAACCATGGCGAAGTAGATGATTTTTGGTTCATGTTTATTGGAACCTGCATGATGGCCCTGGTGCCCTTGGGATATCTTTTTTCAACCGAGGCCTGGCACATCTACGTTCTGCAAATTTTCTACGCCATGGCAGCTGCAATTAATTTTCCGTCCTGGTCGGCAATATTTACCCGGCATATTGACGAAGGCAAGGAGGCCGTTGAATGGAGCACCCATAGCACAGTTTCGGGTCTGGGGGTGGGAGTCGCCGGTGGCATTGGGGGTATTGCCGTGGCGTATTTTGGATTTGTGTCGGTATTTATGTTTGTAAGCACTTTTACCTTTTTGGCTGCCGCATTGCTGCTCACTATTAGGAAAGATATCTCTCCCTTTAATAAAGACGTGATAAGAATTCCAGTGCAAAGGCCGATGCACAAGTTATAGTTAAGAGTTTGGCGAATAATACCTCCTCCGTGTCATTCCCGCGAAAGCGGGAATCCAGATTCTCAAACAAAAACGCTAGATTCCCGCTTTCGCAGGAATGACAATAAGGGTGGCATTAGGTGTTATCTGCCAAGCTCAGTTAAGTGTTATATAGAATGAGAAATCAGGAAATTGCAAAATTATTTTATGATCTGGCGCGGTTTTTAGAAATAGATGGCGTGGCTTTTAAGCCCTATGCCTATCAGCGGGCGGCTGCTTCTTTAGAGGGGTTAAAAGAAGATGTGGCTGACATGTACCGGCGTGGAGGTAAAGAAACGTTGCAAGAAATTCCAGGAGTGGGAAAAAATATTGCATTTCACATTGAAGAATATTTAAAAAAGGGCAAAATTACGGATTTAGAACGTTTCAAAAAACGGTTGCCGGTAAAGATGGATGAACTGTTAAGGGTAGAAGGATTGGGCCCTAAAAAAATAAAAGTATTGTATCAAAAATTGGGAATTAAGGATATAAAAACTTTGGAAAAAGCGGTAAAAAAACATGAAATTGCACCATTGTTTGGTTTTGGCCAAAAAACCGAGCAAAACATTGTGCAGGGGTTAGAATTTTTAAAACAAAACAAGGGAAGGGTGTTGTTGCAAAAAATAACGCCGGTGGCAAAGGAGGTGTTGGAAAAATTAAAAGCGCTCCAAGGGGTTGAGCGGGCAAGTTTGGCTGGGTCTTTGCGCAGGGGTAAAGAAACCATCGGAGATGTAGATTTTTTAGTGGCTTCTGATAAGCCCGAAAAAATCATGGATTTTTTTGTTGCTCTGCCGGGGGTTAAAAAAGTGTGGGGCAAGGGGGGGACGAAGGCATCGGTGCACATGGCTGCGGGATTTGACATGGATTTACGGGTGGTGCCCGAAAAGAGTTACGGGGCGGCGCTGCAGTATTTTACCGGTTCTCAAGCCCATAATATTTTGACTCGGAAGCTGGCCATTGATAAAGGGTTGAAATTAAGTGAGTATGGCGTTTTTAAGGGTTCAAAAATGATTGCCGGAAAAACCGAACAAGAAGTTTATAAAGCCATTGGTTTACCCTACATAGAACCAGAATTACGCGAAGATCAGGGGGAAATTGATGCGGCTTTGCAAGGAAAGCTACCAACATTAGTTACATTAAAAGATATTAAAGGGGATTTGCATTGCCATTCCAATTGGAATGGCGGCCAGCATTCTATTGAAGTAATGGCTAAAACCGCCATGGAAAAGGGTTATGAATACATTGGTATTTCCGACCATTCAAAGACGCTAAAAATCGAAAATGGCTTGAATGAAAAACAGTTACTGGACCAACATAAAGCAATTGAAAAAATAAACGCGAAATTTTTGGCAAGTGGCCGAAAATTTCGAGTTTTACATGGCGTGGAGGCCGACGTCTTAAAAGATGGATCTATTGATATTGACGATAAGGTGCTTAAACAATTAGATTATGTAATTGCCTCGGTACATTTAAATACTAAAATGGAAAAGCCCCAAATGATGGCTCGAATTGAAAAAGCCATGAAAAATCCTCACGTAGATATTATCGGGCATCCCACAGGAAGAATTGTAAATCAGCGCGACGAGTACCAAATTGACATGGATCGGTTGTTGAAAATTGCCAAAGAAACCGGAATAATTTTAGAAATTAATTCTTCGGCCAGATTGGACTTACGGGATTTTTACATCAGGCGCGCCAAAGCCGAAGGGGTCAAAATGATTATTAATACCGATTCACACCACAAAGACCAGATGGATTTAATGCCCTATGGCGTAGCGCAGGCCCGAAGAGGTTGGAGTGAATGTAGTGACATAATAAATACCTTGCCCGCCGAAAAATTATTAGAATATTTTAAATAATATCATGAAATTAATTTTAATAAATGGTTTGGGTGGGGCGGGCAAATCCAGCTCTGGTAAAGCTTTAATGCGTGCAATGGATAGTTCTGCCTATATAGGGTTAGATTCTCTAGTTGCCACCAATCCTTGGGAATTTAATAAAAAAACTGATGATCTTGGCATTAAAAATGCCATAAGTTTAATACGTAATTTTTCTGAAACTGGATTTGAGAATATTATTATATCTGGTTTAACGAGAAACCAAGAAATCTTAAATGATTTTTTGAGTTCATTAAATCAAAAAGCAGATATATTATTTATATGGTTATACGCCGATGCCGATCAAAGAATACTAAGAAAAGAAAAAAGAAATAGAGATCAGGCAGATAAAAGAGAAGATTTCAATTCTTTAGATGTTTTAATTCCAAATATAAAATCAATTGAAATAAAAGAAGGCAAGTCCGTTTTTATAGATACTTCGCATAAGAGCGTAGAGCAAGTAGTGCAGGAAATTTTAAGTTATACTAAATAATATGCCAAGGGAAAAATCGGCAGGAGCAATTATATATAGAATGGAAAATAAGGTGCCGTACTTTCTGCTTTTGCATTACCCGTCGGGGCATTGGGAATTTGCTAAGGGCCACATTGAAGAAGGTGAAAACCAGGAGCAGGCGGCTTTGCGGGAAATAGAAGAAGAAACCGGAATTACCGATCTAAAAATAATCCCCGGATTTAAAGAGTATATTAAATATTTTTTTCGCAATAATTATGATATGGTCAAGGAAGATAAGAATAAGGCGCCGTGGATTTTTAAACTGGTGGTATTTTATTTGGCCCAAACCCAAACAGAGGTGGTGAAAATTTCAGACGAACATATTGGTTTTGCGTGGCTTTCTTACCAAGAGGCCTTAAAAAAACTAACCTTTAAGAATGCAAAAAATTTACTTAAAAAAGCCAATGACGCCCTTTCAAAAAAAAGTGTACCGAGTGGTTAAACAGATTCCCGAAGGAAGAGTGTTAACGTACCAGCAGGTAGCTCAAATGATAGGGATCCCAAGGGCAGCTCGAGCCGTAGGGAATGCACTCAATAAAAATTATGACCCAGCTATTCCTTGTCACAGGGTTGTTAAAAGCAACGGAGAGTTTGGGGGATACAATCGCGGCATTGTTAAGAAAATAGCCCTACTAAAGCAAGAAAAATTTTTGTAAATTAAGAAAATACCGCACGGCCCATGGGCCGTGCGGTATTTTCTTGGTTTATTGGGATTCGTGAGTTAGTTGTGGCAATTCGTTATTTTTTTACTTCTTCAATGATTTTTTCGAATACGTTAGGATATTTTTTGATTAATTCAGATAAGATTTTCCTATCAAGGTTGATTTTTTTTAATTTTAACCCATGGATTAATTTACTATAGTTGATTCCTAATTTTCGGGCCGCGGCGTTAATTTGCAATTGCCATAATTGCCGAAAGTCCCTCTTTTTTACTTTTCTATCCCTATAAGAAAACGTCCAGGCGTGGCGCAAAGCATCTTTGGCCAACTTGTACTTTGATTTTCGGCCATATTTAAAACCCTTGGCATGTTTTAGCAAGTGTTTTTTATGTTTATGGGCGGCAGCTCCTTTTTTGACTCTAGTCATGTTCTAGAATTTAAAATTTAAAATGATAAATTTAAAAACAATGATAAATTTCAGAATTTTTAAATTAGTGCTTTTAAATTGTTTTTAAATTTTGAATTCGGATTTTTAAATTAACTTTGTAAGTATCGCTTAACTCTCTTAGTTTCCGATTGAGATAATTGGATCCACTTTCGGCCCTTTCTTCGCATCTGGCCGGTTTTTTTTGAACGATAATGGTTTTGGCCCGAGGCACGCCGCAAAATCTTCCCCGTTCCGGTGATTTTAAATCTTTTTATAATGGCTTTTTTTGTCTTATTCATGTGGGTGCGATGCTAATATACTAATTCATGCTAATTATACTAATACGTCAACGAATACGTTTTTATTCGTATTATTAGTATGCATTCGTATATTGGCATCGCATTTACTCTTTCGATACAATCATCGTAAACCCTTTTATTTCTCGTTTTAATTCCCGTTCTACTTTTAGTGGTATTAATTTATCAGTAGTTTCAAGAAAGAAAATCATTTTTTGTTTTGCCAGCTCGCCCATGGCTTTCTCTCTGCCTTTCAGCACCATACTTACCTTTACTTTATCGCCCTCTTTGATAAATTTCTCTGCTTGCTTGGCTTTTGTTTCAATGTCGCCGGCGGCTATATTAAACCCAATCTGGATTTCTTTTAACTTAGTAATTTTGGTATTTACCTTTATTTTCTTTTCTTTTTTTTGCAGTGAATAGAGATATTTTCCGTAGTTGGCAATGCGACATACCGGCGGCTGGACTTTTTCGGTTACCTGAATTAAATCCAGTCCTTTGCTTTTTGCCAATTCAATGGCCGCAAAAATATTCATCACTCCCAGTTGTTCGCCGGTCTCACTGATGACCCGCACTTCTTTTGCCCGTATGAAATTGTTGATTAATACTTTTTCCAAATGATTTTCCTTGTCATTCTCGGGCTTGACCCGAGAATCCAGAGTTATTCTTGCTGGATTCCGGGCTTTGGCGGGAATGACATGTGGTGGAGATGCCGAGATTGAACTCGGGTCCAATAATTTTTTCAAAATAATTCTACAAATGTATTCTGTTTTGTTGTTTGGATATCAAATAAGAAACAGACAAAATTTTTAATATCCTAATCCTCTTAATTTCAATAATTTTCCGAGGAGAAAAATTATCTATCCTAATAATATAACACCCTTGGTCCGCCTATTAGGAGTCGACGGCAAGGATGCAGCACTAAGCGTATGCTAATGCTGGTTGCTTATTAAATAAATTAGCAATTATGTTTTTTCTGAAAGTTTAGCCAGATTTCAGAATACTGGATTTGCTTATTTTGAAAGGAACTATTGTCGAAGCTCACATCCCCATTATTTTAACGCTCGTTGAATGTCGCGCTGGACGTCTCGTTTTTTAATTTTCTCTTTTTTATCAAATTTCTTCTTACCGCGAGCCAGAGCGAATTCGAGTTTTATCCTACCATTTTGCTCGTAAACTTTCAAGGGGATGAGCGAAAAACCGCGCTCGTTCACTTTACCCATAAGGTAATTAATTTCTTTTTTATTTAATAGCAACTTGCGTGGTTGTTCAGGATTATAATCGGCTGGCGCATTTTTGGGCTGATAGGGAGGAATTTTAGCGCCGATGAGCAGTGGTTCGGCGGCGGCCCGAGGGTGGGAATTTCCGCCTGCGAGCGGAAAATTCTCGCGTCCAGCCGGGCCGCCGCCGCGAATCACCACATACGCCCCCGCCAAATGCATGTGCCCCGTTTTGATGCTTTTTACCTCTTGGCCAATCAAAACCAGCCCGGCTTCATATTTTTCCAGGATTTCGTAGTCAAACGTGGCCTTCTTATTTTCAGAATAAATTTCCATGGCTTCATACTATCAGTTTTTTTTCCATCTGAAACTATTGACAAATACTATAGTTTATTATAAAATTCCATGGGAACAACAATTCCTTTTTTCTTGGGGGAATCATGAAAAGAATCGCCAAAAGGTCGGTGGTAGTATTTATGTCTGACTGGGGCCCTGCGGTGGGGTTGGTCACGCAAAAACACAAAAATGGTGTACTCAACGTGACAACTATCTTCCCCGAAAATGATGGTAAGGGCGGGACCTATAATTTGACAGGATGGGAAGTCATTCATCTGCCCGAGGCAACTGCCGAAGATTTCCATTCAGCATTGGTCGAAATGATTTTTGATCAATCGGAAAGGATCAAGAGTATTGAATCAACGCTGAAGGAGATCCGGGCATCGGTTTTCGATGCCATTGGATCTGCAAAAAAATGATCCTTCCCGGGGTTACTGGACCCGAACATTTCATTTGTTCGGGTTTTTTTTTACATAAAAAACTGTATTTTTTGTGATTTCTGTGATAGAATTGGCGATAATGAATAAAGAAAATATCATCATTTCACTGGGCGGATCGCTGGTTGCGCCACAGGAAATTGACACCGCTTTTTTGAAAACATTCAAAAAAGCGGTAATAAAATTTTTAGAATCCAAGCGTTTTTTTATATTCGTCGGCGGCGGGAAAGTATGCCGTGATTACCAAAAATCATTGCTGGAATTCGGTGCCGACAATAAAGACCGTGATTTAATTGGCATTGATATTTCGCGATTAAATGCGCGGGTTGTGAAGCAATCTTTCGATAAGTTGGCGTTTGATAACGTAATCACTGATCCCACCAAAAAAGTGAATTCCCGGCGTGATGTGGCGGTATTTGGCGGCTGGAAGCCGGGGTGGTCAACGGATTACTGCAGTGTGATATTGGCCAAAAATATGGGCATTAAAACCATTGTTAATCTTACCAATATTGATTATGTATACGAAAAAGATCCGAAGAAATTTCCGAACGCCAAACCCCTTGAGGAAATCACCTGGAAGGATTTCAGGAAAATAGTGCCGGAAAAATGGAGTCCTGGTTTGTCGGCGCCCTTTGATCCGCGCGCCAGCAAAATGGCGGAAATTTTAAAGATAAAAGTAATTATGATTAATGGTAAATACTTGGAGCGTTTTGAGAATTTTTTACACAGTAAACCGTTTATAGGAACTATCATAAGTTAGTTTGTCATTGCGAGCGGCGGCCAGTGGGCCGCCGCGTGGCAATCTCGTCCAATAACAGACCTGTCCCTAAATAAGATTTTACTGCAAATTTCATATTTTGGCCGTAAATTCGCTAGAATTTTTCGGCGGGCCTATGGGCAAGTCGAAAAATTCTATCAAATTTCCAGCTCAAAATCTGTAATTTTCGTAACAAATCTTATTTAGGGACAGGTCTAACTTAGATTGCTTCGTCGCTGCGACTCCTGAGTCGGGAATTTCCACTGCGGTAGAAAATTCTCGCGACTTGACGCAATGACGGAAAAAAATTCACCATGAATGTAAAAGTGGATATACAAAAAATAATTAAGAAAACGGTAAGTAACTTATACTCTGATTTGCGCGATCGCGCAAATCAGAGTATAGATGTTTCGGTTGAAAAACCAAAAGAAGCAATGCATGGGGATTATTCAACCAATATTGCGCTAGTGCTGGCAAAACAGCTTAAGAAGAATCCCAATGACGTTGCGCAAAAAATTGTATCAGAAATCAACCAACTGCTTATTCGTGAGAATAAGCAGTCAGGAAGAGTCATGTTTAAAAAAGTTGAAGTCGTGGGTGGGTTTATTAATTTTTTTATCAACGATGAAATTTTCAACAAAAATATAAAAGGAATTTTGAAAAATAAACATTTTGGTAAAAACCAACATTTAAAAAACCAAAAAGTGATGGTGGAATATACCGACCCGAATATTTTAAAAGAATTTCATATTGGACACTTAATGAGTAACACTATTGGCGAGTCAATTTCAAGGATTTTCGAATTTCAAGGAGCAAAGGTAAAACGAGTCAATTACCAAGGCGATGTGGGGCTTCATGTGGCAAAAGCCATTTGGGGGAAAAAAAATGCTACGCCTCCACCTCTATCCGATGAGATAAAAAATTGGGCATTCGCGTATGGTTTTGGGTCACAGATGTACGAGGGAGAAAAAGAAAAAAAAGAGATAGAAGAAATAAATAAAAAAATATACGATCGCTCCGATCCTAAAATAAACGCCCTTTATGATTCGGGTAGAAAAATAAGCATAGAATATTTTGAAACCATTTATAAAAAACTGGGCACGAAATTCGACTACTATTTTTTTGAAAGCGAAGTTGCCGATTTTGGGAAAAAGATCGTTGAAAAAAATCTAGGAAAAGTATTCGAAAAAGGAGAAAATGGCGCCATCATTTTTAAGGGTGAAAAAGCTGGCTTGCACACCAGAGTTTTTATCAATTCAGAAGGGCTACCCACCTATGAGGCAAAGGATTTGGCACTGCCCCAAATGAAGTATGGCAATTATAAATACGACAGATCGATTATTGTAACCGCCAGTGAGCAAAATGAGTATTTTAAGGTTATGCTTTGCGCGTTGGCGCAGATTAGTCCCAAGCTGGCGTCGAAAACTTTGCATATTGGACATGGTATGATGCGTTTGCCTGAAGGCAAAATGTCTTCAAGAATGGGCAAGGTTATTACGGGCGAAACATTGTTAAAGTCGGTTGAAGAATTAGTTGAAAAGAAATTACAAGATCGCGATATTCCAAAAATAGAAAAGGACACTATTGTAGAAAACGTAGCGGTTGGTGCCATAAAATATTCTATTTTGAAACAATCAATTGGTTCAGATATTATTTATGATGTTGATAAATCAGTTGCTTTTGAGGGGGATTCAGGGCCTTATCTACAATATTCTCTAGCTCGCGCTATTTCAGTGCTTGCTAAAGCAAAAGCCGAAAAAATAAAACCATCGTTAAAAAAAGCCCCAAATGAAGTAAGTTTTTTGGTAAAACATATGCATTATTTTCCTGAAATTGTCGAAAAGGCGGGAAAAGAATTCGAGCCGCACTATTTAGTTACCTATCTAACGGAATTAGCATCGGCATTTAACAGTTACTATGCGCAAAACAAGATAGTAGATAAAACTGATGATTTTTCACCGTACAAATTAGCCGTAGTGGAAGCATTCACTGTTATTATGAAAAATGGATTGTGGCTTTTGGGGATTCATTATTTAGAAAAGATGTGATACCGCGGAAGATCGCGGAAATTAACGCGGAATGACGCGGAACCGTTTCCGTGTAATTCCGCGAAAAGCAATATGGCGGAAAAAAGAAGTAATGTATTTTGGCCGATGGTAACCATTCTCAGTTTTTTTGCGGTATTTTTGGTCGCCTTTTATTTTTTATATATGCAGTACGCTGATTTTGCCAAACAAAGCCAAAATACATCAACGTCGACCGATGCCACCCAGTCGCCAGCCGAGGCGCCCGGACAAGCTACTGATTGGATTGGCGTAAAAAACGACCAATTGGGATTTTCTTTAAAGTACCCGGTTGATTTTTTTGATGCGGGGCACGAGCCAAAAATCTTTGCGGGAAATTGCTCTTCTCAAGATTGTCGGGCCATAGGAGAAACAGTTGCTGGAGTGTTGGGCGTGCCTCCTTGGCAAAATCCAAACGGGGAAAAATTAAATATCAACAATAATTCTTATCTTTTATGTCAAAGTTTTGATGCGGCCATGGGCCACTATTATACTTACTATTACTATGTGGCCGTAAAAAATGACAAATGTCTTGTGGTTGCCTACGATACCACTTCCATTAACTGTGATTTTTATTTGCCTCTGGAACTGGGAAATACCGAGCAAGAGGCCAATTATAAAAATTGTGTGGCCAAAAACGAACATCAGCCGGGTATATTGCAGCAAATCATTAACACCTTCCAATTTGTCCAATGACATTACATAACAAATATTACCTTTTACGCCACGGGGAGGCGCTGTCAAATTTAGACAACACGGTTTCTTCGTGGCCGGAGACATTTGAAAACCCACTGACAGAAAACGGGCGCAAAATGATCCAAGATGCGGCACATATATTGGAAGATAAAAATATCGAACTTATTTTTGCTTCTGATTTATTGCGAACCCAGCAAACCGCTGCCATAGTGGCCGAGCATTTGAAAGTAGAGGTAAAATTTGATAAATCCAGCACCACTTTCACAAAGAAATCATTTTTTCTAAAGGGTGGTTTTTTTGGTAAAAATAATGTAGATTATAAAAAGGTATCAAGCGTGAAAGTGGTGCTGGATAAAAGGTTAAGGGAGATTGATTTTGGGATTTTTAATGGCAAAAAGGACCCCGATGTTGATGCGTATTTTAATTACGAATTAGAAAGAATTTCAAAAAAGATTCCCGGCGGAGAAAGTTACGATGATGTAGCCAGTCGCATGATGAATTTTTTGCAAGATGTTGATGTGGCCCGCCACAATAAAAATATATTAATTGTCAGCCACGAGTGCCCTTTGTGGATTTTGTGGGCCCGTGTTCAAGGGATTGCGCTATCAGAAGTATTAAAAAAAGAAGTGGCGGGTAAACGATTTCTTAGAGGAGAAGTAAGAGAACTAAACCCTAAACTCTAAACCCTAAACCCTAAACCGTTTTAGAATTTAGAGTTTAGGATTTAGAATTTCTTTTGCCAAGCAAAGGATTATGGCTTACAATTTTCCGGAAACAGAAAATAAGATACTAGCATTTTGGGCGGAAAATCAAATTTTTGATAAACTGCGTCAAAAAAATAAAAAAGGGAAGCCCTGGTCGTTTTTGGACGGCCCGATTACGGCTAACAACCCCATGGGCGTTCACCATGCGTGGGGGAGAACCTACAAAGATATTTTTCAAAGGTATCATGCTATGCAGGGGTTTGACCAGCGCTACCAAAATGGTTTTGATTGTCAGGGACTTTGGGTTGAAGTAGAAGTAGAAAAAGAACTTGGGTTTAAGAGCAAAAAAGATATTGAGGCATATGGCGTGGATAAATTCGTTCAAAAATGCAAGGAGCGGGTATTGAAATATTCGGCGATACAAACAGTCCAGTCAGTGCGGCTTGGCCAATGGATGGATTGGGGAAACTCTTATTACACAATGTCCGATGAAAATAATTATACTATTTGGCACTTTTTAAAAAAATGCCACGACAAAGGATATTTGTATAAAGGGCGTGATAGCGTCCCCTGGTGTCCGCGGTGCGGAACGGCCATTTCCCAGCATGAAATTTTAACTGAAGAGTATAAGGAAATTGTGCACGATTCGATATATTTTCAGTTGCCCATTATCGGGCGCGATAATGAATACTTATTGGTATGGACTACGACTCCTTGGACCCTGCCCGCCAATATTGCCGTGGCGGTGGATGAAAAAATTGATTACGTATTAGTGGAAGAAAATAGTGGAATGAAATTCTGGGTTGCGGAGGCATTGGTATCAAAGATATTTAAGGAAGAACACAAAATACTTAAAAATGTAAAGGGTGATAAACTGGTTGGGTTAAAATATGCGTGGGCTTTCGATGATTTGCCGAGAGTAAAAAGTGTAGCAGAAAAAAATCCTGATACATTTCATACTGTTATTGCTACTGATGACAGAATTATGCCTATTACCACCGAAGATGGTACGGGCTTGGTGCATACGGCGGTGTCGGCTGGAGCCGAAGATTTTAAATTAGGGAAAAAATTAGGGCTACCCTTCATAGAAATTATTGATGAGGGGGCCGTGTATTTAGATGGATTAGGAAAACTCTCCGGGGATAATGCTAAACAACGACCAGAAATTATTTTTGATTATTTGCGTTCTGAACTTGAAAATCAAAAGCAATGGGTTTTCAAAATTGAGTCATATAAACACCGGTATCCGACTTGTTGGAGATGTAAAACCGAATTGGTCTGGCGCGTAGTTGATGAATGGTATATCAGCATGGAAAAATTACGCGCACCACTAGAAAAAATTGTCGAAGAAATCACCTGGATTCCGGGTTTTGGGAAAGAGCGGGAATTGGATTGGATAAAAAACATGCACGATTGGTTAATTTCCAAGAAAAGGTACTGGGGGTTGACGTTGCCTATTTACGAATGCGAATGCGGCCATTTTGAGGTTATTGGCAGCAGGGAAGAATTAAAAAAACGGGCCGTTGAGGGTTGGGAGAAATTTGCCGCCGTGGGCGATCCTCGCCCAGGCGAACCTGGGCGGGAGGGAAACACACCCCATAAACCCTGGGTTGATTTTGTTAAAATTAAGTGCAAAAAATGCAAAAAAATGGTTTCAAGAATTCGCGATGTGGGAAACCCCTGGCTGGATGCCGGTATTGTGCCGTTTTCAACCATGCAGTATGTTGCTGATAAAAAATATTGGAAAAAATGGTTTCCCGCAAAAGTGGTTGCCGAATGTTTCCCTGGCCAATTTAAGAATTGGTTTTATTCGCTTTTAGTTATGTCGGCGGTGCTGGAAGATATGGCCCCTATTGAAACCATTTTTGGGTACGCCCTCGTAAAAGATGAAAAAGGGCAGGAAATGCACAAGTCCTCGGGGAACGCCATTTTGCTTGACGAGGCCATAGAAAAAGTAGGGGCTGACCCCATGCGCTGGATGTATGCCAAGGCCAATCCTGCCGAAAACCTTTTGTTTGGCTATAAAGCATTGCAAGAGGTACAGCGAAAACTTTTAACTTTGCAAAATGTATATACCTTTTTTACTACCTATGTAGATAAGAAAGATTTTCCTTTGCCCGCCGAAGCTTTGCGCGCAGGTCAAGCGCCGGCGGGCCGGTCACAAAATATTTTAGACCGATGGATTATTTCAAAAATGGATCACCTGATGGGGGTAGTGAAATTTAATCTTGATAAATATGATGTTGCTAGAGCCGCATTAGCCATCGAAGATTTTTTCATTAATGATTTGTCACTTTGGTATCTGCGAAGGTCGCGAAAACGTTTTCACGAAGAATCTTCCGGCAGAAAAGAGGCCATCGAAGCACTTTATTACGTATTACTTAATACCACAAAAATAATGGCTCCCGTAATGCCGTTCTTTGCCGAAGAAATGTACCAATCACTTCGCTCAAATTCAAAATTAGAAATGCCGGAGTCCGTGCATTTGTGTGATTGGCCGACCCTCAAAACTCATAATACCGATTTAGAGCTAGAACAGCGCATGGATGAAGTAAGAAATATTGTTACCTTAGCACTTGCCGAGCGCGCGGCAAAAGCAATAAAGGTGCGCCAGCCATTGACTAAGTTAAAAGTTAAAAGTCAAAAGTTAAAAGTATTAGGAGAAGAATTATTGGAATTAATAAAAGACGAGGTGAATGTGAAAGAAATTGTTTTTGATGGTACTATAAAGCAAGACATAGAACTGGATGTGACCATTACCCAAGAATTAAAAGAGGAAGGGATGGTTCGGGATCTTATAAGATCTGTCCAGGATTTAAGGAAAGAGGAAGGATTGAAACCCGAAGATAAAATTTCGGTCTGGTTAAATGGTTCAAATGATATAATTGCTATTGTCCAAAAAAATCGCCCATTGTTATTAAAAGAAATTCGGGCGACCCAGATGTTTGCTAATCAAGAAATACAGGTAACTTCAAAAGATGTCGTAATTGATAATCAAAAAATATCATTAATTATTAAAAAGATCGATTAATATGCCATACATAGATGATAATAATAAGCCATCGTTCCTTGATAAGAATAAGGGGTCCTCGTATGTGCCAAAACGAGAGCCGCTTGGTCCGAAGGGCTTCAGTCAAAAAGAATCTTTTAAGGGCGGAGGTATAATATCTGATATTAAAAGAAAGGTAGGTAGTGTTGATTTTCGTAAAAAAATAGGCGTAGAGCTTGGCAACAAGCCCTGGGATTCAAAAGCGGTTTCAGATGTCGTGAAAGATATAGAATCAAAACTGGATCGTTTCGGAACGGTTATCGATAAAAATGAGATACGAAGTTTGGGCAGCGAGGCAGCCAAATTAAATGCATATTGGGATAGCATACATGCTAGAGAGGAGGAATTTAGAGATAGGATTATCACCCCAGAAGAGAAACTTAATAGAAGTATACATAAAGTTGGAAAAGATCTTTTCGAGGGATTATTTAACTCTAACGAGGACGATAAATAATGACAGTACATTATAAAATCAGAGGGTTTGTATTTAAAAAAGAAGACAGGTTAGAAACCGATAGAATTTTTTCAGTGTTTACCGAGGAATTCGGCCGATTAGAAATATTTGCCAAAGCAATACGCAAAATTGCATCTAAATTAAGGGGCGGTATGGAAATGTTTTCCATTGCTGACATTGAATTTATCCAGGGCAAGTACCGAAAAACATTAACCGATGCCGTATGCACACAAAAATTTACTGACCTGGCAGTATCTCCCGAAAAAATAGAAATTGCTCAAAAAATTTCTTCTTTATTGGATATATTCATTAAAGGTGAACAAACTGATCAGAAAGTGTGGATGCTGGTAACAGATTTTTTTGAAAAATTACATGGAGTTTCTTTGCAAAGTAGTCATTGGCAATTGGCCTACGATTATTTTTTTTGGAATTTAGTGTCGGTATTAGGATATGCTCCCGAGCTTTCTTTATGTATTGTGTGCCGCAAAACATTAAACCCCAGCGATCTTTATTTTTCCAGTAACGAGGGGGGAACAATGTGCGGCTCTTGCGCTTTATCAAGAAACAATGCCAATCTTTCTTTCGGCGCCATAAAAGTATCTGGTGATGCAGTGAAGATTCTGCGCTTGTTTTTATGTCAGGATTGGCAAACCGTAGTAAAATTAAAAGCGGGGCTGGAATCCCTAAAAACGCTTGAAGCACTTTCCGAAGATTATGGCATATATCTAACAGGTGTTATGCATTAACCGTTTAAGACCTGCACACCTATGTCATTGCGAGGAGCCCGCAGACAACGAAGCAATCTAATAATTCAAGGAATACTTGCAAATGAGATTACTTCGGGCCTGCGCTCCCCTCGCAATGACGAAAGGGTGTTTTGTACCTATGAAAAAAATATTGAAAAATAAAAATATTGTTTTTATTATAATGGTGGCGGTACTTATCGCTGGTTTTTTTATTTTTTGGTATTATCGGGAGCAAGTGTTTTCCAAAGAAATTTTAAAACTGGAAATTTTGGGCCCCGATACCGCTGTCGTCGGCCAGGAAATTGAGTACATGGTTACTTACAAAAATAATGGTAATTTTTCATTGGAAAATCCAAAACTTATTTTCCAGCTTCCCGATAATTCTTTGACCGAAGACAGTAAGCTCCGGCTGGAGCAAGAACTCGGCGACATTTATCCGGGTGATCAGCGAAGCATAATATTTAAAGCGCGGCTGTTGGGCAAGGAGCAAGATGTAAAAATTGCCCATGCCTGGCTTTCGTACACCCCCCACAATTTGTCGGCCCGCTACGAAAGAGATACCACGTTCCCCATAAAGCTTGAGGTAGTGCCCATTACTTTAACTTATGATCTGCCTTCCAAACTGGAAAAAGGCAAGGAAATTACCTATTCAGTCAATTATTTTTCCAATGTGGACTATCCGCTGGAAAACTTAAGTTTAAAAATTGAACCGCTGGATGGTTTTTCTATTAAGTCAGCCCAGCCCTCTTCGCTGGACAACGTTGAATGGAAGCTAGAGACCTTAAGCAAGGCCCAGGGCGGCAGGATTAGTATTACCGGTGTTGTAGAAAAAGAAACAGGCAGCGCCCTGCCATTTTTAGCGCAGCTTGGCATGTGGCAAGGGGGGAGGTTTGTGTTAATAAAAGAGGCCAAGTATGACGTTGAGGTTATCCGTCCATTGCTTTTTATTTCCCAGCACATCAATGGTTCCGACGGTTACGTCGCGTCACCCGGAGAAAAATTGCACTACGTTGTATTTATTAGAAATATTTCAAACACGCCTTTTAACGATGTATTTATAGAAGGGCATCTTGAGGGCGAGGGGTTTGACGCCTCCACTTTGTCTTCAAGTGATGGTCAAATAAGGTTCAACGATAAGTCAATTATATGGCCTTCAAACCAAATATTAAAATTACGACATTTGGCTCCCAATCAGGAAATAAGCGTTGCCTTTGATGTAATATTAAAAAACGATTGGACTATTTCTGAATCAGAAAAAAATAATGTGTCGGTGAAAAATAGTGTGACGGTTTCTGGCACCAACCAAATATTTAAAACCCCGGTGAATTCAAATCTGAATATATCCCAAAAAGCAAATACCCAAGATCAAACAAGCTATTTGGTAACCTGGCGCGCCAGCAATGATTTTAATGATGTCAAGAATATAAAAGTAAGGGCGGTTTTACCCGAAGGCGTCGCCATTGTAGATAACATAATACCGGAAGATGAAGCGCTGCATTTTTCTTGGGATAACAGTAGCCGGGAAATGGTGTGGTTGGCGGGCGATTTGTCGGCAGGAAGCGCCAAGAATTTGACGTTTGAAGTTATGGTATCTTTGCCACTAATACAAGTAGGCCAATCTATCATTGTTAGCCAAGCCACCATTTCCGGTGAAGATCAATTCACGGGAGCAATAATTAAAGTCACTGCGCCGGCAATAAGTACTTACTAGTGCCTCATTAATATAATTTTGAACCCGTAGCGACATAACGATATAGAACAAACATTATCACTTTGCACTAAAGTCGCCGGTGGTTTGGCAATATTGGGCGGATTGGAGCAAAAAATATGTTTGGCGTAGCCGTAGCTACGGCAAACATATTTTTTGTGAAACCTGCCCAAGATTGGCAAATCCGGCAAGACTTGGAGTGCAAAGTGATAATGTTTGTTCTATAGCATGGATTCTAGGCGCGAGGAGCGAGCGTACCCTCTGCGGTACGCAAGCAACGAGCAACAACGAAGACATGCTATCGTTACGTCGCCCCCTTGGGAAAGCTGAAATCAGGTCATCTTCTTCTTTGCTCCTCCTCAAGGTGGCGCAGAGGCCACTTTTTGTCGTCGCGCATCGAAGCTAACCTGATTTCAACTTTCTACGGGTTCAAAATTATATTAATGAGGCACTAGCCGCCGCCGCTTTTATTTTTCCCCTTTTAAGGGTAGGATGAATTCAATGAAAAACCAAGAAACGAACCTAATTGATACCATTGTCTCATTTTGCAAAAGGCGCGGGTTTATTTTCCCCGGATCGGAAATTTACGGGGGACTGGCTAATTCTTGGGATTATGGCCCCTTGGGCGTTGAATTAAAAAATAATATCAGGCAAGAGTGGTGGAAGCGGTTTGTCCATCAACGCCAAGACATGGTGGGCATTGATGCGGCATTGATTATGAATCCAAAAGTGTGGGAGGCAAGTGGTCACTTAAAAGAATTTTCAGATCCACTTATTGAATGCAAGAAGTGTCATCATCGTTTTCGGGCCGATCAAATTACTTCAAAAGATTGCCCCGATTGCAAAGGTGAACTTACTAATTCCCGGCAATTTAATTTGATGCTCAAAACATTTCTTGGGCCGGCCCAAGATAAAGCTAGCGAGGTTTTTTTTCGCCCCGAAACTGCCCAGGCGATGTTCGTGAATTTTAAAAATATCTTAGATACTTCTCGCCAACGTCTTCCATTTGGCATCGCTCAAACCGGCAAGGCCTTCCGTAATGAAATAACGCCGGGAAATTTTATTTTTCGGACCCGCGAATTTGAACAGATGGAAATTGAGTATTTTGTTAGGGAAAGCGAGTGGCAGACATCTTTTGAATATTGGTTAGAACAGATGCGCCAGTGGCTCCGGCACCTTGGAGTGAAAAAATGGCACGAAGTAGAAATTCCCGAAGCCGACCGCGCCCACTATTCAAAACGCACCGTGGATATTGAGTACGACTATCCGTTTGGAAAAAAAGAATTATACGGCTTAGCTTACCGGGGCGATTTTGACTTAAAAAACCACATGGAAAAAAGCGGCCAGGATTTGCGCTACACCGATCCTGAAACTAAAGAGCAATTTTTGCCCCACGTCATTGAACCCACGTTTGGATTGGACCGTTCGGTTTTGGTGGCTTTACTGGAAGCATACCATGAGGATCAGGCGCCAACTACCGAGGAAGGCGAAACCGAAAAAAGGGTAGTTATGAAATTTCCCAAGTGGATGGCGCCGGTAAAAGTGGCCATATTCCCCTTAGTAAAGAATAATCCGGAAATAGTTGCAAAAGCAAAGGGGGTGTATGATGTGTTGAAAATGAATTTTGTTTGCCAGTACGATGAATCGGGTTCCATTGGCAAAAGATACCGCCGGCAGGATGAAATTGGTACTCCTTATTGCATTACGGTTGATTTCGACACTTTAAAAAGAAGTGGGAATATTACGGTGCGTGACCGCGATACCATGAAACAAGAAAAAGTAAAAATAAAAAACATTGCCTCGTTTATTGCGAAAAAAACTTCATGAATAATCCAAAAGTTGCTGCTATTGTCCCGGCATTTAATGAAGAAAAAAATATATCCTTGGTGTTAAAAGTGTTGCTACAATCAAAGGAATTAGACGAAATTATTTTAGTGGACGATGGTTCAAAAGATAATACGGCAATGGTGGGTCGCCAATTAGGAGTAATGGTATTGCAACTACCAAAAAATATTGGAAAAGGGGGCGCCATGAAGCAGGGAGTTATGGCTACTGGTGCGCCTATTATTGTATTTTTTGATGCGGACTTAGTGGATCTTTCTATGAATCACATATCGCAATTAATTGGGCCGGTGCGAGAAGGGATGGCCGCCATGTGTGTGGGTATGCGCGGGCGTTTGTTTGATATGCCAAAATTAATCATTGCTATTGATCCACTTATGGCCATTGGCGGAGAACGGGCCATGCGACGTGAAGTGTTTGAAGGGATTAATCAAAGATTGCTAGACGGCTTTATGGTAGAAACCGCCTTAAATTATTATTGTATTGTCAAAAAATTACCGGTTGCCTACGCCGATTTAAAAGGATTAAAAATTATTGTTAAGGAAAAAAAATGGGGAATTTTAAAAGGGTTTGCCAACCGCTTAAAAATGATGTGGCAAATGGCAAAGATACGAGGTTTGATTATTTTTTCCAAAAACATGTTCGTGTAAGAAACTGTTTAATAACCAAAAATAAATGAAAATAACTAAAAAAGTATTAAACAATGGGTTGCGAGTGGTGGTGGTTCCGGTGAAAAATGCCAAGAGTGTCACTGTTTTGATTTTAGTGGGGACTGGATCAAAATACGAAACGAAAGATATTAATGGAATTTCCCATTTTTTGGAACACCTGTTTTTTAAAGGGACCAAGAAACGACCCACTACCTTAAAAATTTCCGAGACCCTGGATATGATCGGCGGGGCTTATAACGCTTTCACTTCAAAAGAGGTTACCGGATTTTGGGCTAAGGTGGATAAAAAACACACCGATGTTGCCCTGGATTGGATTTCAGATATGTTTTTGAATTCCAAATTTGAAGCCGCGGAAATTGAAAAAGAAAAAGGGGTGGTCATTGAGGAGTTGAATATGTATTTGGATATGCCAAGTTCTTATGTGTCTGAATTATTTGAAGATTTATTGTATGGGGATCAACCGGCCGGCTGGCGCATTGTGGGGGAAAAAGAACATATTCTGGCATTTAATCGCCAGAAGGTTATGGGCTATTACCAAAGTCACTATTCTTCAAAAAATACCGTGGTGTGTGTTGCCGGTGATGTCAATAAAAAACAGGTAGAGCAAAAAATAAACACATATTTTTCTCTAGTCGGCCATGTTCGGGTTCCGCCAAAAGCAGTTGCCAGGGAAGAGCAGGCGGCGGCGCAGATATTGGTTCACCACAAAAAAACCGATCAGACCCATTTTTGCCTTGGAGTGCGCGCTTTCAATATGTTTGACAAGCGAAAGTATGCTTTAAGCTTATTGTCAATTATCCTTGGCGGAAATATGAGTTCGCGACTTTTTATTTCAGTGCGCGAAAGGAATAGTTTGGCCTACTACATTCACACGTCAGTTGATACTACTACCGATACGGGGTACTTGGTAACCCAAGCAGGAATTAAAAATGAATGTCTTCATAAAGCTGTTGAATTAATTTTAAAAGAATATCGGGATTTAAAACATGTTATCATTACCCCCCGTGAATTAAAAAAAGCCAAGGACTATGTGCGCGGCAGTATGTCGCTGTCGCTAGACGCCACTGATGCCCAGGCCTCTTTTTATGCAAGCCAGGAAGTGATGGAAGGAAACATGATATCGCCTGAAGAAAAACTAAAAATGATTGATAGGGTGACCGTTAAAGATATTAAAAAACTGGCCGAAGAAATTTTCCAGTCCGAAAAATTAAATTTGGCCGTTATCGGGCCGATAGAAGAATCAGAGAAAGCCGGGTTGGAAGCATTATTGAAGTTATAAACGCGAATCTAGAATCTTGTATCTTGAAGCTGGAATAGAATAGACCTGTCCCTAAATAAGATTTGTTACGAAAATTACAGATTTTGAGCTAGAAATTTGATAGAATTTTTCGGCTTGCCCATAGGCCCGTCGAAAAATTCTAGCAAATTTGTAGCCAAAATATGCAATTTGCAGTAAAATCTTATTTAGGGACAGGTCTAATACGGAATTTGGAATTCCGCATTCAGTTATTCAATTCAAGATACCAGATACTAAATTCAAGATTCGTCGCATGGCAGATCAAACCTTAGATATTTCGTGGATTACCATTTTAAAAATACTCCTGGTGGGGTTTGTTTTGTACGTGCTCTTTTTGGTGAAAGATGTGGTAATTTGGTTTTTTTTCGCTCTGATCATATCAATTTTATTGGAACCGGCCATTAACTTTTTACGCCGTCTGCGCCTTTCAAAACTGCTGGCGGTGATGCTGGTATACATTTCAATATTTGCCTGCATCGGGCTTGTGGTCTATTTAATTTCACCTATTTTTCTTTTTGAAATTCAGCAGTTGGTAAAAAACATACCGGATTATTTTATAAAACTCAATCCTATTTTGGAAAGCATGGGTGTGGCGGTGGCCCAAAATTTTGAAGCATTTACCTCTTCGCTTATTGCCGGACTTCAGGAAAGTTCCGGTTCAGTGGTAAAGGCCATTTCGGTATTTTTTGGAGGAGTCAATTCCACAATTTTAATATTCGTGTTTGCCTTTTATATTTCTCTTGAAGACCGCGGTCCGGAACGGGCAATGGTGCTTTTAGTTCCTAAAAAATACGAACAGTATATTATTTCCATATTTGAGCGGGCGCAGTTTCAGGTTGCAGGCTGGTTTGGCGCCCGAATTTTATCGTGCCTTTTTGTGGGTATCGCCTCATTTATTGTTTTTTTCCTTCTGGGGGTAAAATACGCTTTTTTGCTGGCATTAATCAGCGGATTGTTAAACTTTATTCCATTTATAGGACCTCTTATTACTGCATTATTGACCCTTATATTTGTGGGAATATCCAATTCCTGGGTGCTAGCTGGCTACATTCTTATTTTGCTGGTCATCATCCAAGCAATCGAAAACAACCTGGTTACCCCGCTTTTGATGAAAAAGTTTTTGGATTTACCCCCCATCTTGGTGCTGATGGCGCTGCTTGTGGGAGGTATGATTTTTGGCTTCCTGGGAATGATTTTTGCTGTGCCCGTGTTTGGAATCGTCTACGAATTTACTTTGGAATTTTTAAAAAAAAGGAAAGAAGAACAACAGCAATTATCTCAGTAATACCAATATACAGATACTCACGCTAATTACCTGAGTTAATATTCTCCAGAAGTTGGAGATTTTTTTGTATTTAAAATAGTGTATTTTTTTGGTGTGAATGTAATCATGAGCGGCCATCACTTTGTTGGGAAACGCGTAGCTTATGAGCGTCAGTCCGTCCGGCACGATGGCAATTAAGGCGCCAATGTATATGAGTGGCTGGTTTTTTGAAACTAGGAAAATAATTCCCAGGCCCAGGATAAAATCCAAAAAGACCTTAGCCATGTCGGGCAGGGATTTTTTCCACTTTTTATCATGCAGGTTGTTAATGGAATATTCCACATGGGGGAACAAATCCAAAAAATAATGGCACAAAAAAGCCAATACTATGGCCAGGGGAATGTTTTCTATTTGGTAGCCAACTACGGCTCCCAGAAGCATATGGGCTAACAGTATCATTGAAGATTTATGATTTATGATTTATGATCTATGAATACATTATGGCAAAAAAATTCTACATTACAACTAGCATCCCCTATACCAATGCATCTCCGCACGTGGGTTTTGCTTTTGAGGCAATTCAATCAGATGTTATTGCTCGATATCATCGCTTTCTTGGCCAAGACGTATATTTTTTAACCGGTACTGATGAGCATGGGTTAAAGACCTTGCGGGCCGCCGAAGCGGCTGGAAAAGAAGTGCTGGAATTCGCTAATGAGGTCTCGGAAAAATTCAGGGATTTGGCAAAAGTTCTTAATATTTCAAATACGGATTTTATCCGAACCACGGATGAAAAAAGGCATTTGCCTGCCGTATACGCCTTATGGGAAAAATTCAAAGAAAAAGGCGACATTTATAAAAAGAAATATAAAGGGCTGTATTGCGAAGGGTGCGAAGCGTTTAAAACAGAAAAAGAGGTGACCGATGGCAAATGTATTTTTCATCCCACATTAGAAATAAAAATCATTGAAGAAGAAAACTATTTTTTCAAACTTTCAAAATATCTACCGGAAATTAAAAAAATAATTGAACAAGATAGTATAAAAATTATCCCCGAAAGCAAAAAACACGAAGTACTGGGAATGATTGAGCAGGGTTTGGAAGATGTGAGCTTTTCACGGTCTCGTGAAAAATATTGGGGGTGGCCGGTTCCGGGCGATGACGACCAGGTTTTTTACGTCTGGCAGGATGCCTTGCCTAATTACATTTCGGCTATTGGTTATGGATCTGACGATAAAAAGTTTAACATGTATTGGCCGGCGGATGTGCATTGCATCGGCAAAGACATTGTAAAGTTTCATGCCTTATATTGGCCGGCTATGTTGTTGTCGGCTGGGCTGGATTTACCAAAGGCCATTTTTGTTCATGGATTTATCAATGTTGATGGGCAGAAAATGTCAAAATCATTGGGAAATGTAGTTGACCCATTTGAATTAGTAAAAAAATACGGCGTTGATGCCGTGAGGTATTTTTTGCTGCGGGAAATTTCACCCACTGAAGACGGTGATTTTTCTTATGAAAAATTCCAAGCGCGGTATAATGCGGACTTGGCCGGAGGCGTCGGAAATTTACTGGCACGAACCGTCACTCTTGCTGCCAAGCCAAATTTTCTAGAAAAAAATCCTACTTCTAAGATAAAAAAAGAAATTGATGCAACAAAGAAAGAATACGAAAAACATCTTGACGGATTCAAGTTTAATGAAGCATTAAAATCCATCTGGGAATTAATTTCTTTTTGTGATAAATATATTAATGAACAAAAACCTTGGGAAGCAAAACCCAGCGATTCTCAAGTCATTTCTGATATTCTTTTTGGCTTAAGTGGCCTTGCAAAGATGCTGGAACCATTTTTGCCTGAAACCGTAGAAAAAATGAAGAAAGTGCTTGCTGAGAGAAAATCAGAAATACTGTTTCCGAGAATATGATGTAAAAAGCGGAAGTAACGCCTCGCGCCTTCCTTATTCACTACCGTTATTGCGTAAAGTCGCCAGATTCATCCCGCCCGAAAGGCGGGAAAATCCCGACTCAAGAGCCCGCAGGCGACGCGGCGATCTAGATTGCTTCGGTATGCCTCGCAATGACGATGGGGTTGCGAGGGGTTACAAGAGGAAAAATGTAACACGGAAAAATTGACTTAATAAATAAATTAAGGTATATTATGAGAAGCTCTTTTAGTGAGTCCTTCTTTCAAGGCCTAAGGCCTGGGAGGATTTAAAAAAGAGCACACGGAGGTAGTGCTATGCTGGTTTTGAGCCGAAAACTGGGCGAAAAGATCATCATCGGAGAAAACATCACCATCACCATTGTAGACCTGGATTTAAAGAAAGTCCGCATCGGCATTGAAGCGCCTCGCGATGTGCCGGTTTTCCGAAGCGAACTTCTGCCCCAAGAATCCAGGCCAAAAAAGGAGGATCGTCCGCCGGAGAGTCCCTTGGCCTCTGGTTCCGACCACGTCGTGTAGTTTTTAGGGCAGGGCGATCCGCTGATCGCCCTGCCCTTTTCTTTTATCCGCTGGCCAGTTACCATGTATATATGAAAGAAAAATTACCGAAAATCATCGATACCCACAGTCACGTCCAGTTTCATGCTTTCAATAACGATAAAGACGAAGTCATTAAAAAAACCTTGGCAGAGAATATTTGGATGATTAATGTGGGCACTAAATATGAAACCAGTAAAAAAGCCGTGGAAATGGCGGGGCACTATGATAAAGGAGTATACGCGGCTATTGGTTTGCATCCTATGTATGCCGCCGCTGAATTTATAAAACTGAAAACCGATCCCGATGAAGGAGAGTTTTTAATTCAAGAGCAAAATTTTGACAAAGAAAAATATAAAGAACTTGCATTGCAAGGCGGTCCAAAAATAGTAGCCATTGGCGAAATCGGTTTAGATTACTACTACAAGCCAAAAAGCGCCGCAAAGTTGGCATTGTTTAAAGAAAAACAAAAACAGGTTTTTTGGGAGCAATTAGGTTTAGCGCAAGAATTGAATTTACCGGTCATTTTGCACTGTCGCGTCGCTCACCAAGATATGTTAGAAATTCTTAAATCATATATCTTAAATCATAAATCATTTTTGGGAGGCGTGGTGCATTGTTTTACGGGTAGTATAGAAGAAATGCAACAATACATTGATTCGGGGTTTTACATTGGCATTAACGGCATTATTTTTAAATTACCCTTAGACGAAGTGATTAAAAATACTCCTTTGGAAAAAATCGTGGTGGAAACGGATTGCCCGTATTTAACGCCTTTACCAGAAGGCACAAAAAGAAATGAACCGATATTTATAAAACACACTATTCAAAAAATTGCGGAATTGAAAGGAATTACTTTTGATCAAGTTGCCGAAAAAACCACCCAAAACGCCAGAAAGTTATTTAATATTCAAACAAAGAGTATTCCCCGTCAACTTGCCGCGGGATTATCTTTTAGGAAGGTATCAAAAAATTCGGGTCTATAATGTTTTCCCGTAAAATACTCTGGGACAGAGTCCAGAGTTGCTTCATTTACCATTTATAGATAAAACATTCCAAAATCGCCCTGATAACCTATAAAAATGGCGCCTCGGGAATGTTTTTCTCTTAAAAAATCCTCGATGCAGCTACAGCTGCATCTTTGGTTTTTTAAGCTCAAAAACACCTCGATGCATCAATTTTTCTAACGATTCTAAGGGCGCTTCCGTAAATACCTTCCCCAAAATTAGGTTCAATGCGCCCTGAATATCAGCACTGTAATTGAGCAAAATCTTGAGCCCTACCTTGGGTAGGGCGAAGGACTTTGCGATTGAGTAGTGCTGATAGTCAGGGATGCAGTGGGCGTAAGATGGGGAAGTTATTTACGGAAGCGCCCTAAGTCAGATTCTGGAATGTTTTATCTATATATTATTTAATAGTTATTAATATATTTAATCAAGAAATGGACGGCCGTCCATTTTTTGATTATAATAAATAACATAATGAAAAAAACAAAAAAACACTCTTTAGTTGATAACATATTACTATACCTTAAAGATACTTCCAGGGATTTGCTTGATATAAGCGTTATGATAGTATTCCAACCCCATAAATTTATCAGGGAATACGGAGTGAGTATTTATGGGAGCAGTAATAGGTATTACACTTCTAATAGTGTTTCTAATTTAAGACGTAGTCCATGTTTTATTGTGAAAAATGATACATTTTATTTAAGTGATAGAGGGAGGATAAAAATTATTAAAAGTGTTATAGGCGACAAGAAACGAATTAAAACATGGGATAATAAATGGAGGGCAATTATTTTCGACATTCCGGAAACTAACAGGAAAGAGAGGAATTTTTTAAGAAAAGAATTAAAATGGATGGGGTTTAGGGAGCTTCAACACAGTATCTGGATTACGCCCTACGATATAGAAAAAGAGTTATTGACTTTGCTAAAACTTTGGCATACAAATTTCCGGGGCGATATAAGATTTTTGGTAATAGAAAAAATTACGGATGATCAATACTTTAAAAGTTTATTTTCAATCAAAAAGTAGACGGCCGTCTACTTTTTGATTGAAACCAGAAAAGATATTTACGGGATTTTTTCCTTTAATTTTTAAAAAATTATGCTATCATAGCATAATTGATGAACTCATATTAAGTTTCACCACAATTGTTCTTAAAAATTGACCGAAAGTTAATCATTGAATACGCCAGATATCGAAACCCCATGAACGTTGATTGAAGCTTTTCGTAACGAATCACCAGCTTCA
>Ga0209542_10005091_pt1 | contig 26583 bp, 36 predicted proteins | sample RifCSPhighO2_01_FD_184028 | JGI IMG/M metagenome (GOLD analysis project Ga0209542, IMG submission 184028) | Soil microbial communities from Rifle, Colorado - Rifle CSP2_plank highO2_0.1 (SPAdes) (version 2) | ecosystem: Environmental > Terrestrial > Deep subsurface > Rock core/Sediment ...
AGTTAATTCGTCCGCAAAACAGCCTAAAATCTTTTTAATCTTAAAAGTCGATAATTTACTATATTTCATAAGCCTTTCTAGGAATTATACCAAAATTTCCTAGACAAGACCCTTATTTAAACACAGCTTAGACCGCCAGGTGGACGCTTTTTATTGGCCTACCGTGGATTTGGTTTTGTGGGGAATTACCAGTACTTACATAGCCTCAAAGGGCCCTAATCCCAATTTAGCCGTACTTATGGTGGTATCAGGCATTGTTTTATGGATAGTTCTCTGGCGCGGGCAATATGAATTTACGGTTAATATTCTGGAAGACGTTTGGAATAAAAATTTAATCAACATGTTTGTTTCGCCCTTAAAGGTTTCGGAATGGATAGCTTCTTTTTCGCTTTTAGGCTTTGTCAAAGCCATAATCAGCACTGGCTTTGCCTCGCTTGTAGCGCTTTTGCTCTACAAGGTTAAAATTTTCGCCAATGGCTTAAGCTTAATGCCTTTTTTGTTTTTGCTTTTAATGACCGGCTGGTGGGTAGGGCTGTTTGTGGGCGGGATGATTATGCGCTTTGGCACTAAGGTGCAGAATTTTGCCTGGAGCATGGTATTTATAATCGCGCCTTTTTCTGCCGTGTATTACCCTTTGTCAGCCTTGCCAGGCTGGGCGCAAAAAATTTCTATGATTGTGCCTTCGTCTTACGTATTTGAAGGCGCGAGGGAAGTAATTACAAAGGGCGGGATGGACTGGCAGAAAGTTTTGATTGCCTTGTCTTTAAATGTGCTGTATTTGGCTTTGGCCTTGGCTTTTTTTAAAAGCAGTTTTAAAAAAGTTTTAAACAGGGGCCTTGTTAAATTTCAGTGATTAACAGCAAAAAAAGAAACAAAAAATTAGCACCTTTGTCGCAATTGCGACAAAGGTGCTAATTTTTTGTTTTTATGCTAAAAGGTTATATTCAAAAATTACGGCTAATCGATTAAAATCAGCAGCCACATAATCGCGATGCCGAGGATGAACCATAAAAGGTGCCAGGCCGCGGTTTTTTTGTTTTGCTCTTTGTGTAGCTGTGGGATTAAGTCTGACATGGCAATGTAAATGAAGCTCGCGGCGGAAACGGCGAGCAAAGAGGTTGGCGCGGCATCAAGATTTTGAAATATCGTTAAGACAATTAACGCTCCCAAAAAAGCCGTGAGCGCGGAAATAAAATTATAGAAAAGCGCCCTTCCGCGCGAAAAGCCGCCATGGATTAAAATCGCGTAGTTGCCGATTTCTTGGGGAATCTCATGAAAAATTACTGCGAGAGTCGTCGCAATACCCAAAGTTGTATTAGCCAAAAAAGCGCTGGCAATAATCATCCCATCAATTAAATTATGAAGGCCATCGCTTATTAGGCTTAAGTAAGTATAAGAATGGATAGATTCTTCATGTTCGCTGTGGGAGTGATGCCAAAGGACGAACCGTTCCAGCATAAAAAAGATGATGATCCCCGCGAGCAAATACAAACTGACATTAACCGGCCAGCCGTTTTTTGCCATTTCCGGTAAAATATGGATAAACACGTCGCCGAGTAGAGCCCCTGCGGAAAAGCTAACCAAAGTTAAAAGCCAGGATTTTAATTTTTCCTGATTTATTGCGAACGTCAAAACACCGACTAAGGAAACCAAACTAATTGCTAAGACGCTTAAAATTGCGTAAACCCATGCTTGCGGCATGCTATGATTATATCTGAAAAAGCTTAAAATGCGCAAAGTCTGGTATAATAAGTTTATGGCTGGCAATAAAAGACAATCAACGGGTCGTGAGGGAGGGAGTCGGAGAGAGTTTTTGCTGTCTTTGGCCGGTGCGGCCGCGCAAGGCCAAGTGCCCGGGAAAGAAGAGTTTAATTGGCGTAACTTGAGACAAGAAAAGTCTTTAAGGCGCATCTTGGAAGCCGAAGAATCATATAAACTTGAAGCAGTGTTGGCTGGAGTTGAAGAAGCATTGGCAGGTTATGCGCAAACATTAGCCAGATGCCGCGAGTATCAAGAAACGATTTCTTCTAACGATTTTAAGGAACTGTATAAATTTTTGGCCCCGCGTTATTTGGTCAGACAGCCTGCGGGCGAATTGGCGGGGCAATGGGTGGGGTGCGTTGAATTTTTGGATGATTTGCGAGCGAATAACATTCTTGCTTATTTTGAGGACCCCAAGGGCTTAGACGAGCGATTAGCGTCGGCTGATGATGAAATAAGGCAGATTAGAGCAAAGGCCGCTGCTTTGGCTCCGGAAACGGCCGAGAGGGAAGGAATAGATATAATTACATCCGTGGGGCGTGTGGGGACTTTTTTGGATATATTGCATAGAAAAGTATTTTTACCTTTACGATTAATCCTTGACAAGGAACATCTTAGGCAAAATTTTATCAACCGTAAGCTGGGCATTGTGAAAATCGGCGTTTTTGAGAGAGATAAGAGGGGTGAATTGGCCGCTTATTTGGACGGTGTTTATCCACGCGGGACGTTGCGCAACACGGTAATTCAGCCTTCGTTTGACGGAGCAAAAGAAGATGAATTTACGGAAGTAGGTAAAGGGTGCTTCGTCAGAAATAATCTTTTTCAAGGGGAAAAGCGGATAATTGTTCTGCCGGATTTGAGGATAGGGGATACGCGGCACTCGCTGGATAGGATTTTATCCAGCTTCGTCAATTGGGATGAAATGGAATTCATGGCTTTGCCGGAGAAGGCCGAATGGCTGAGGGAAGCTACTATTGCATTTGAAAACGCCGGCCGTATGCGCAATGAGCTTTATGATAAAGATATCCCTAAAATCGGCGAGGAAGAAAATTGGTCTAAGCAAATGGTTTTAGCCAGGCAGGTGGCAAGTTATTGGGGGCTGGTGATGTATTATTATTTTCATTACGGGCCAAAACATTTGGCTAAAAATTGCCCCTCCGAAAGCGATTTGGCGAAAAAATGGATTGGGGAAATTGAAAGACAGGCGGTTGGTCTTCCGTTTGAAATTAAGTAAGCTTGAATAATAATGAAAACTGCGCTTTTATCGGTTTACAATAAAGACGGGATCGTTGAGTTTGCCAAGGAATTGGTAAATCTGGATTTTAAGATTTACGGTTCGAGTGGCACTGTTAAAACTTTAGTATCATCTGGCGTAGAAGCATCGGACGTCGCGGATTTAGCCGGCGGCGGGCCAATTTTAGGACACCGCGTAGTAACTTTGTCGCGGGAGATTTACGCCGGGCTCCTTGCACGAGATAACGATGAGGATAATCAAGAATTAAAAAAATTAAACATCCCTCGCATAGATTTAGTATGCGTGGATTTGTATCCGTTGGAGGAAGAAATCGAGAAAATGGAACATGAAGCATGGAACATGGAGCAAAAGAGAAACGCAGTAATAGAAAAGACAGATATTGGAGGCCCTGCCCTACTGCGCTCTGCGGCCAAGGGCCGCAGAATTGTAGTTTGCGATCCGCAGGATCGTTCTAAAGTCATCGAGTGGTTAAAAAACGGCGAACCAAATCGCGAGGAATTTTTAGGTGAATTAGCATCAAAGGCTGAATTTATTGTAGCAAATTATGCTTTAATTTCCGCAAAATATCACAGCCAGGGAAAGTATGATGGTGTTATACTTTCTGAAACAGTTGAATGTAAATATGGAGAAAACGCTTGGCAAACACCGGCAGGCTTGTTTTTATCGGATAGCGATGATGCGTTATCATTAGCCAATTTTAAATTGGTGGCCGGCACATCGCCATCCTATAATAATTGGTGCGATGTTGACCGGCTTTTACAAACAGCTACCCACATTGCCGCTGGGTTTGACGTTAACTTTGGCAAAGTCCCCTGTTTGGCTGTGGGGGTCAAACATGGCAATCCGTGCGGTGCAGCAGTTGCCGATGATTCATTGGCTGTAATTAAAAAAATGCTGGAAGGCGATTTGCGCGCGATTTTTGGAGGGTTAGTGATGGTAAATTTTGAGATTGATGAAAAATTGGCAGAGGCGCTGTTGTCTCATCGAATGGAAAATAAACAGCGTAGATTATTAGACGGCATTATTGCGCCGTCGTTCACGCCATCCGCAATCGAAATGCTAAAAAGGAAAGGCGACAAGTGCAGATTTTTGGTTAACCCCGCGCTTGCCCAGCTATCTAAATCCAGCTTAGATGCGCATCCGCGTTTCCGCTATGTGCGCGGCGGGTTTTTGAGACAGCCGAATTATACCCACATTTTAGATTTTAGATTGTCTGATTTGGAGATTTCCGGAGAAATATCAGAAAAACAAAAGCGCGATATAATTCTCGCTTGGGCAATAGGCTCAACGTCGAACAGTAATACTATCACAATCGTAAAAGACGGACAGCTTTTAGGCAATGGCGTGGGTCAGCAGGATGCGCATCACGATTTATCATCAGCCGCGGCATACAGCGACAGCTTCTTTCCTTTTCCTGACGGGCTATTAAAATTAATTGAGGCTGGCGTAAAAACAATTTTTGCCACACGGGGAAGCGTGAAAGACGAAGAAGTAAAAAAGGTTTGCGTTGATCGCGGCGCGACATTCATCACATTGCCTGACGTGGCGGCAAGAGGTTTTTTTGGACACTAATTAACACTGTCCTTTTTGGCATATTTTTGATATGATTTTATCATGTCCAATAAAAATTTCACCACCATCCCCCACCAAAACAAAATTGAAAAGCCCTGGGGCTATGAGATCCATTTTACGCCCAAAGGCTTTCCCCACACTGGAAAAATTTTATTCGTAAGCGCGGGCAAGAAGCCCAGTTTTCAGTACCACGATGAAAAAGAAGAAACCATTTGCCTGTTTCGCGGAAAGGCCCTGATTTGGTTAGAGAATAGCAGAGGCGAAATTGAAAAAATTTCAATGGAGCTACAAAAGGGCTACACAGTACTGCCTTTCCAAAAACATCGCATAGAGGCGATTGAAGACAGCTTTTTTCTGGAAGCCTCGTCCCCTGAAACCGGCACAACAGTACGATTGGAAGACGACTACAAACGGCCAGATGAAACCGAAGAAGTTAGAAGCCAGAAAAATCGGGGATGGAAGGTATAGATTATCTTTAATCCTTAATGTTTAATCTTTAACGAAAAATCAATCGATGGAAGAAAAAAAGGTACATTATGTTTGCGCCGGCACTTGCGGAGGAGTTTCGGATTTTGCCAAAGACTGCGAAGACAAGTCTTGCAATTTTTACGGCCAGCCTATGCATGAATGCCGCTGCGAGGACGGTTTGCATAGAGAAGACATTCCTGCAGGCGCGGTACCGGCCAGCGCGTAGTTTTTTTAAATTAAATAATGTTTTTTCAAGGCAATCGCAGATTACTGTTTTTAATTTTAGGCGCGACTATTTTATTAGCGGCTGTTTTTTTAATAGTAAAATTTCGCGCTGCCCCGTCATCGATAAGCGATGAAACGCAAAGGTCAATAGAACAGGAAATTAAGTTTGGGGCAATTAACGGTGCGCCGGTTAATGAATCACTCGCTCAAAGCCGGCCTTTGGCCGTAATGATAGAAAATCACCCTGATGCGCGGCCGCAATCTGGCTTATCAAAAGCGGATGTGGTGTACGAAGCCTTGGCCGAAGGCGGAATTACCAGGTTTTTGGCAATTTTCCAATCGCGCGAGGCCGATCAGATCGGCTCCGTAAGAAGCGCTCGCGAGTATTTTGCCCAAATAGCCGACGAATGGGGCGCGCTTTACGCGCACGTGGGCGGAAGCAATGAAGCAATCGCGCAAATCAAAAAAGGCTTGTATAAAAATTTGGATGATGCCAATGAATATTATAACGGTGATTTTTTTCCGCGCCGGAAAGACAGGTCGGAACCGCATCATATTTTTACTTCTACGGAAAAATTGCAGGAACTGATAGCATTCCATAAGTATTCTAATGTCGCCAACTTTCAGCCTTGGGAGTTTAAAGATGATTCGCCCATTGCGACATCAACCGTTTCCAAAATCAGCATTGATTTTTCGAGGCCAGGATATGAGGCAGGCTGGGAATATGATCCCTTATCTAATTCCTATAAGCGCTTACAGTATTTTGAACCGCATATAGATGAAGCGTCAAAACAGCAAATTACAGCCAAAACGGTTATTATCCAAATTGTAGAGGTCACGCCAGTGCCTAAAGATCCTTTGCTGCAAATCAATATCGATTTAATTTCCGGCGGAAGAGCAATTATTTTCCAAGACGGAATTTATTTTGATGGCAAGTGGAGAAAAGAGTCTGGGCGCACCCGCTTTTATGACTTATTAGGACAAGAAATCAAATTCAACCGCGGGCCAATTTGGGTTGAGTTGTTGCCTGAAGATAAAGTTGTAACATTAAAATTGCGTTAAAAAATATTCTGACATTCTGCAGAATGTCAGAATGTTTGAGCGATTAATGATTAATAAAAACAGCCTCGATGATATCGAGGCTGTTGAATCAGAAGTATTTATCTCGTTTTGGCCTTAGTTTTTATACAGCGGGTGCAGGCCTTGACCCTTTGGCCGCCAAAAATTGAGTATTGCAAATTCGGCAGCAAGCGTACTATGCTTGGCCTCATGGAGTGGGATCTTTTAATGGTGCGGCTGTAAGTTTTGCCGCATATGGCGCACATTCGGGGCATAAAATTTATTTGAAAAGGACAAACCTATCGGTTTTTCCTTTTCAAGACTTATCCTTTTCCCTTTATTGTTTCCTCGTCCCGACATAAAGTCGAGGACTCGGAGCTATATATTCAACACAACTTTGATACTTTATCATAATCTGATAAAATAATCAAGTATGGGCATACTAATTACATTTGTCATTCTTATTTTTTCCGCCATTATACATGAGGTGGCGCATGGGCTAATGGCGGAAAAGTTGGGCGATTCCACGGCGCGTGATGAAGGGCGCATTACGCTCAATCCTGTGCCCCACATTGATCCTTTTGGTTCTATTGCGCTCCCGTTATTACTGCTGGCTGTAGGCTCGCCCATTATTTTTGGCGCGGCCAGGCCAGTACCGGTTAATTTTAACAATTTGCGCAACCCTAAAAGCGGCATGGCTTTGGTGTCCTTGGCTGGGCCTTTGAGCAATTTTTTACTGGCCGTGATTTTTGTACTCCCGATTAAACTTGGGATGGTCAATAGCGTATCCGGCCCAATTTTGCTTCAGGCGATTTTAATAAACATAGTTCTTGGTACCTTTAACCTTATTCCAATTCCGCCCTTGGATGGCAGTAAAATTTTAGCGTCATTAGGCAGCAACGAGTGGATGTATAAAATTTTGTCGTTTGAACGCTACGGCTTTATGCTGGTTTTGGTATTTTTGATGCTGGGAATTTTGGACAGAATACTTTTTCCGGTGATTGATTTATTTGGGAAGATTTTTGGGATACCGTTTTTTTAATTACACGGATCTACTGATTGTACACGGATAAACGGATGTCTACTGATTCGTATATCCGTAGACATCAGTGGATCCGCATCTAATCAGCAGATCCGTGTTAATAATTTTATATGGATTTTGACAAGCTTAAAATCGCTGAAAGTTATGTTCAAGGAAGAAAGCTTAACCCCGCGGCTGTCCAGGTTTGGAAAGCCGTAATTTTAAAATATGTTGAGCCAGCATCAATCCATCGGATTCTCGACTTAGGCTGCGGCACTGGCCGCTTTTTGCCGTTTTTGAAGGAATTGTTCCCAACCTCGAAAATTACAGGCATAGATCCTTCCAAGGAAATGCTTGCTGAAGCTAGAAAGGCTTTCATTGAGCCATCAATCGAATTAATTCAAGGTGCGGCTGAAAACTTGCCGCTTGATGAAAGTAGTGTTGATTTGGTATTTATGTGTATGACCTATCACGCTTTGGAAAACGAGCAAAAGGCAGTAAGTGAAATAAAAAGAGTTCTTACTGCCGATGGATATGTTGTCATTAAGCAAGTAGTTAAAGAAGCAAACAGGAAACATTCATTTTTTGATTTTTTTCCTGAAGCCCTTCCAATCGCGCAGAACATAGTACCATCCAGACAAAGCATAATTGATGCGTTTACCAATAAGGATTTTGTTTTAATTCATAATGAACTTATAGCTTACGAAAGGGCAAAAAAATTGGAATGAGTATTTTGACGCTATAAAGCACCGCGGCATTTCGGTTTTAAAGCTTTTGCCTGACGAAGTTTTTGAAAAAGATTTAAAGCAGTTTGGGGAATTTTGTGAAAAACACGGGTCGGAAGGTCCGGTGATTGATAGGCGGGATTTGTTTGTGTTTATAAAACGCTGAATAAACGCTGATAAAAAAGAAGTCCTAAGTGCCCGTCCGCGGATCGGATCGAACGGGCACAAAGGGGTGGGTGGTGGTGGCAGTGCTTGGGGGCGGAAAGGGGCGGGCTTGGGGCAGACAGAGGACGCCTATCCAGCTTGCCGGTAATAGAGGATGGTCGGAGTGTAATACAAAAGCCCTCCTCCAGGCCGCTCTTTGCTTGCGATTGCTTTGCAGAGCTCACGCAGCCACTGACTTTGTGCTTCAATGTCCCCGCCGTTAGGAGGTTCTTTCCTGAATGCGAAGAAGTCACTGAAGAACGTGCGGGTTCCTGCGTATGCCCCGGCACACTCTCCCGAGACAAAGAAGATGACCATGCGATACGCCCTCCTTAGGTGGCGTGAGTGAAAAATAACAGAGAGAGAGAGTTATGTAAAGGCCAGGTAAAATGACAAGAATGACAAAATTGACATAAATGACAAAAATTAAAGTAATTCACAGAAAAAAGCGCTTGACGGAATATATCGATTAGATTATAATTGCACTACAACTTAATGAAACCCTAGATCGCAGATTTTTTCTGCACGCAGATTATCGCAGATCGCGATTAGCGAAATCAGTGAAATTAGCGATTAATCTGTGATCTGGAATTACTTAAAATTAGTCGATTTGCTTGAGGAAGTTCATCCCAAAGGTTTCGGGATAGTACTCGGCAAACGAAGTAGACGCGAACTGACGTTTACCGATCAGTTTTTATTGTGTGTTTTTAGAAGCCGTATAGACGCTATAAAAGCAAACGCTGAAATAAACGCCGGCGTCTAAGACAGCGTGTCATTAATCAGCGTTTAAATCAGCTTCTATAAAAATATGCCTACCATCAACCAATTAGTAAGAAAAGGCCGCAAATCCTTGCAGGCCAAAAGCAAATCGCCGGCACTGCAATACCGGATGAATTTAATAAAGAATAAGGAAGTGTCCTTAAAAATGGGCAGTCCTTTTATGCGCGGCGTGTGCTTAAAGGTTTATACGACAACGCCTAAAAAACCGAACTCGGCTTTAAGAAAAGTTGCCAAGGTCAAGCTGACTAATGGCATGGAAGTAATTGCCTATATTCCGGGCATTGGCCATAATTTACAGGAACACAGCGTGGTTATGATTCGAGGCGGCAGGGTAAAAGATTTGCCAGGTGTGCGCTATCACATCATCCGCGGAAAACTGGATACACTGGGTGTTGATGGGAGGAAAAGGGGCAGGTCGAAGTACGGCGCTAAAAGGAAGTAACAATTAATTTCTATCAATTTCAATAAGTTTCTATCAGTCTCCGCATGAAATTAGTAGAAATTAGGAAATTAGTTGAAATTTATTGTAAGGAACAAATATGCCTCGTAAAGCAAGATCCTACGACAAACATACGCCCGAACCTGACCCCAAATACGGGTCGGTTAAGTATGCCAAATTTATAAATTACATGATGGAGCGGGGCAAAAAGAATGTCGCGCGCAAGATTTTTTATGATGCTTTGGACATTGTGCAGGAAAAAATGAAGGATCAATTGGGCAACCCTGCTCCGGTTGCTAAACCTCCTACTGACAAACCAGTTGAAGGACAACCATCGGTTGCAAAAGCCCCAGCACCCCAAAAAGCCAAAGCCATGGACTCACGCCAGGTTTTTGATGTGGCTTTAAAAAATGTTTGCCCACTTATGGAATTAAAATCCCGCAGGATAGGCGGGGCAAACTACCAGGTGCCAATGGAAGTGGCAGAGCCCAGGCGCACGACTATGGGCATGAAATGGATAATTGCCGTGGCAAGGGCTAAAAAAGGCATGCGCATGGCGGGAAAATTGGCTTTGGAAATAATGGAAGCTTTTAACAAAACCGGCGCCGCAATTAAGAAAAGAGAAGATACGCACCGCATGGCCGAAGCCAACAAAGCCTTCGCGCACTTTGCCAGGTTTGGGAATAGAAGGAGATAGACGTTTATGTCACAGCCATCGCAAGGCGAAAATGCCGCAGTAGAATATGGTGATTTTACAGTTGATCCAAAAATAGGATTATGGTGGCATACACGAAATGCCTTTTCACCTCTTTTGAGTCTTAGGCAACTTATTCACGAAGGGGAATCGGAAGAATTAACTCAAATTGCCTTATTAGGATTAAATAAACCTTTGGAAAACTATGAGTGGTGGGTTCGTTATCAGACTCAAGTGAAACCCGATGAGGCAGATCAGATTTTAGCAAACAGCAATTTAGAGAAAGTTAAAGCCTTTAATTCATTAATTGACGAATTTAACCAAAGGCGCGAAAGTATTATTTCGGATATTAAAAGTTCGGGGAATCGAAAGCTTTTAGAAGATTTTTATCAAAGAGCAGAGGCTTTATTTAAGGAATAAATCATTTTATGTCAAGGGAGTATCCTATTGAGGTTACACGCAACCCCGCACCAGTCGCTTCGCTCCGGTACGGGGCAAGCATCGGAATCATTGCCGAGGAGGTTTGTCATGCCTAGGGAATATCCGATCGAGGTAACGCGTAATATAGGCATTATCGCCCATATAGACGCCGGCAAGACTACTGTCACGGAAGGCATCCTTTACAACACCGGCATGATCCACAAAATCGGCGCGGTGCATGAGGGCGAGACCGTGACTGACTGGATGGAGCAGGAGCGCGAACGCGGCATTACCATTACCGCGGCCGCGGTGACTTGCTATTGGACGCAAAAATTCATCAAAATGTCGCCGGACATTAAGCATAAAATAAATATCATCGACACTCCTGGCCATGTGGACTTTACCGTGGAAGTAGAGCGGTCTTTGCGCGTTTTAGACGGCGCCGTCGTGGTGTTTGACGGCAAAATGGGCGTGGAGCCCCAAAGCGAAACTGTCTGGCGCCAGGCAGACAAGTACCATGTGCCCAGAATGTGCTTTATAAATAAAATCAACCAGACCGGCGGGGATTTTTACAAATCACTGGATTCTATCCATAAGCGGCTCTCCCCCAACGCTTTTCCAATTCAACTCCCAATCGGTTTTGAAAAAGACATTGTCGGCGTGGTGGATTTAATCAACATGAAATCTTACACTTATAAAGATTTCACGGACAAGGAATTTACCATTGGCGAGGTGCCGGCAGACATGGTAGAAAAGTGCAAGGAGCACCGCCATCGCTTGCTTGAAAAGGTGGTTGAGTCTGATGATCACTTAATGGAAAAATATTTAAGCGGCCAGGAATTAACTGAAAGTGAATTTTTGACTGCAATTAGGAAAGCCGTGCAAAGCGGCGCGTTTTTCCCAGTTTTAGGCGGCGATGGCCGGGGCATTATTGTGCAGACGATTTTAGACGCGGTGACTAACTTTTTGCCCTCACCGGTAGATAGGGGTCTGGTTAAAGGCACGAATCCAAAAACCGGAGAGGCACTTGAAAGAAAACCGAGTGATGACGAGCCGTTTACTGCCTTAGCTTTTAAAATTGCCACAGACCCGTTTGTGGGGAGGTTAGCTTTTTTTCGCGTGTATAGCGGCAAGCTTTCAACCGGATCCTACGTGCTTAATTCCAGGGTCGGGCGCATGGTGCGCATGCGCGCGGACCAAAGGGACGAAGTTAAGGAAGTGTTTGCCGGCGATATTGCCGCTCTCGTAGGCCCCAAAGATACTTTTACCGGCGACGCGCTTTGCGAAGTGGAAAACCCGATTGTACTTGAAGCTATCAAGTTTGCCGACCCGGTAATTTCCATGGCCATTGAACCAAAAACCAAGGCTGACCAGGAAAAAATGGGCATTGCATTGCAGAAATTGGCAGAAGAAGACCCGACTTTTAAAATATCTTCCAATGAAGAAACCCAGCAGACTATTATCGCGGGCATGGGCGAACTGCATTTGGAAATTTTGGTTGACAGGATGAAGCGCGAGTTTAAGGTGGAAGCCAATGTCGGCGAACCGGAAGTGGCTTACAAGGAAACTATTAAAGCCAAAGCCGAAACTGAAAGCAAATATATTCGCCAATCAGGCGGCAGAGGACAATACGGGCATTGCTGGATCCGCGTGGAGCCGCTTCCTTCAGGCTCCGGCTATAAGTTCGTGGACGAAGTCGTGGGCGGCGCGATTCCCAAAGAATACATTAAACCGATTGATAAAGGCATCCAGGAAAGCGCGGCAAACGGCGTGATCGCCGGCTATCCGTTAGTGGATTTTCAGGCCACGGTTTTCGACGGCACTTACCACGAAGTCGACTCTTCGGAAATGGCTTTCAAAATTGCCGCTAGTAAAGGCCTTCAGGACGCGGTTAAAAAAGCCAGTCCCATAATTTTAGAGCCTATTATGAAAGTGGAAGTAATTACACCGGAAACCAATATGGGCGATGTGATTGGGGATTTAAACTCCAAGCGCGCGCAAATCAATGAAATGACTGACCGGCTGCACTTAAAAGTCATTGACGCGTTTGTGCCGCTCTCCGAAATGTTCGGCTATGCCACATCTTTAAGGTCCATGACCCAAGGGCAGGCAAGCTACACTATGGAGTTCGACCATTATTCAGAAGTGCCCAGGAACATTGCGGAAAAAATTATTGAAAGCCGGCAGGGGATTAATGTGAGGAAAGGTATGTAAGCTTTTGCTCCGCAAAAGCAAGTACCAAGAACCAAATAACAAGTACCAAGTTTAGAATTTAATAATTTGGGATTTGTTTAGGACTTGGTTTTTGGAAACTTGGAACTTATACATATGGCAAACCTACAGGACATCATAAATCTATCAAAGGCAGATGGTGGTAAGTTTTTTGTAATTGGCGAAGACGGGGAAGCCAAGCTGGTGATTATGAGCATCGAGGATTATCAAAAATTGCTGTTAGGCAAACTCCAGAGGCAGGTTGTGGACATAGAAAACATTAACAAGCAAATTATTGAGGCGCAGTTAAAAGAAGCGGACGAAGCCCCGCGCCAGGCAAAGCCTGTGCCGCCGAGGCCTGCGGCTGTGCCCAGAGTCGATTTGCGCGAAGAAGTAATTGACCCTTCGTTTAATTTTGAAGGTCCGAAATTAGAGATTGATGACTTGTAGAGACGCTGAACTCACGCTGAATTTTTGAAGCCGCTGAAATAAACGCTGAAAACGAAGTGGCATCAGGGTTGACCCCGTTAGAAGTCGGACGCCAAGGGCGTCCGCTGATGCGCAAGCGCATCAGACTTCTAACGGGGTTGACAAATCTGGCGGAAATCTATAAAATAAGTTTTAGCAATCATAATTAATTTTTGCTCTGGACCCGCGCCCTTTTAGTTTAAAGGGCGGGGAAAAAGAGATACCCTCGGCTCTGCATCATTGATCGATAAGGTGCAGTGATGAGGGGGTCTCGGGCAGCATTTGGAGATTGGAAATGGGAGATTGGGGATTGGAATGCAGAATTCCAACTTCTAAACTCTAACATCTAATTTCCAAAACAAAGGAACTTTGTAATATGGCAGACAAATTTGACCGCAGCAAAACTCACGTTAACGTTGGCACCATTGGCCACGTTGACCATGGCAAGACCACGCTCACCGCGGCTATTACCACGGTGCTGGCCAAAAAGGACCCGAGCATCAAGATCCGCGCTTACGACAGCATTGACAACGCGCCGGAAGAAAAAGCCAGAGGCATTACCATCAATACCGCGCATGTGGAATACAGTTCGGACAAGCGCCATTACGCGCATGTGGACTGCCCGGGGCATGCCGATTACATTAAAAACATGATAACCGGCGCCGCTCAAATGGATGGCGCGATATTGGTCGTGTCCGCGGCTGACGGCCCTATGCCCCAGACCCGCGAACACATTTTGCTCGCCAAGCAGGTAGGCGTTCCTTACATTGTGGTTTATATGAATAAGTGCGATCAGGTCCAGGACAAGGAACTTTTGGATTTGGTGGAAGAGGAAATCCGCGATTTGCTTACCAAGTACGAATTTCCCGGCAAAGACACCCCAATTATCCGTGGGTCAGCTTTAAAAGCCCTTGAAGGCGATACTTCGGAATTAGGCGAGCCGTCCATAATGAAGTTATTGGAAACTTTGGACACTTACATTCCGGATCCGGTCCGCGAAATTGAAAAGCCGTTTTTAATGCCCATTGAAGATATTTTCTCCATTGAAGGCAGAGGCACGGTGGTTACCGGAAGAATTGAGCGCGGCCAGGTAAAAATCGGAGATGAAATTGAAATTGTGGGGCTTAAGCCTACGCAAAAAACCGTGGTTACGGGCATTGAAATGTTCAATAAGCAGTTAGACAGCGGCATGGCCGGCGACAACGCCGGCGTGCTCCTCCGCGGCACCAAAAAGGAAGAAGTCGAACGCGGCCAGGTGCTTTGCAAGCCCGGCACTATTACCCCTCACACTGAATTTGAAACTGAAGTTTATGTTCTAACCAAGGAAGAAGGCGGAAGGCACACCCCGTTCTTTAAAGGCTACAAGCCGCAATTTTACGTTCGCACCACAGACGTAACCGGCGACGTTGCCTTGCCTGAAGGCCAGGAAATGGTTATGCCCGGCGATACTGTTAAGCTTGTGGTAAAATTGATCACCCCAGTGGCTTTGGAAGAAAAAGGCAAGTTCGCCATCAGGGAGGGCGGCAAAACCGTGGGGGCGGGTGTGGTGACAAAGATTATAAAATAGTTATTAGTCAAGAGTCGTTAGTAAAAAAGAAAAACTCCTCCGTCGAATAATTGACGGGGGAGTTTTTTTGAGATAATATTGGATTATGCCTGAACTTATCCTAAATGCTATTAAGGACTTACTGCGCGAAGAATTAGCGCCTATTAAGACTGGCTTTAAGCAGTTAGACGGCAAAGCAGACCGCACATCTGTGCTTGTTGCTAATATGGTTGAGGATTTTCATAATCTGCCTGCTATACTAAAGCAGATACAGAAAATTTTAAATTCTCATACTTCCGCGCTTGATACAGTAGTAAAGAATACCAATAATTGGCAGACAGAAATGACAACAATGCGCGGACAGATTGAAAGGCAAGAGAAGGCAATAAAATTATTGGCTGAAAAGCTAAATTTGGATGTAGAGAACATACTTCATTAGTATTGGTATTGTTTTGTGGATATCATATAAAGTCATACGGAATTTATAAATAAAACCGGCTTTTGGCTGGTCTTATTTTTTTCGTTATACTGGATAAACCGCAATAAATTGCGAAAGGAATTATATGTTTGTTTACAAGTGCGATATTTGTAAGAAAGTACTTAAAGATTATAAAGAGCAAGTGGGCATTAATACAAACGGCCGGTTATCGGAGTTCTTATTTTGCCTATCTTGCGCCAAGCCGGCTTTGCAGTTTTTAAAGAAAAACGATTTGAAAAAGGAATAGCCATGAAAAGAAATCAGACAAAATTCCAATACTATGTAGTATTGGAATTTTGTTTTAGAATGTTTTAACCTTTTTTCCAATCGCCTCTCGACTGGCTCGAAATTCTGAAATTTCGTCTGAAAAGCCCATTCAGCAACAGTCCCTAAAATTTATCTATAATTATAGCACTTTTATTAGGTTATGTCAATATTGACATTATTTAAAAAATAATTTAAACTTATGCGAGTGGAAAAACGCCCAAAAAAGGGCATTTTTATAAGTTTATTTTCCACTTTTGTTAAGCCAAAATTTTAGCTTCTCGACCCCAGTAGTACATCTCGACAAGCTCGATGACTACGGGGCACGCAAGCTCGAAGAATAAAATTTTGGCCGCAGATCGTCCATAAAGAATAGATCTTTTCAAATGCAAAAAGATAAAGAGAAAGTAAGCGCTCCTAAAATCCGCATAAAAATCAAGGCTTACGACCATAGGCTGATTGACCAGAGCTGTAAGCAGATTGTGGATACGGCCAAAAGAAGCGGGGCGTCAATTTCCGGCCCCATTCCTTTGCCGACGGAAAAAACCAAGTACACGGTTTTGCGCTCGACTTTTGTGCACAAGGACAGTAGGGAGCAGTTTGAAATGCGCGTGCATAAGCGCCTGATTGATATTGTGGATGCCACGGGGAAAACTATTGACTCTTTGACTAACTTGAATTTACCGGCCGGGGTGGATGTTGAGATTAAGATGAGTTAAATATATGTTTAGCGAAAATTCGTTTAATAAAGGATTAAAAAGTTTTGGAATAGGATTTGCAATAATTATTTTAGGGTATTTTTTGAGAGTTAGTGGAGTTATTGGATTAATCATTGCGTTGCTAAGTTTAATAATTCTTGTTTTCTCAACAATATTTTTTATAGCATCAGTTGTAAAAGAAAGAGCAAAGCTTAAATTTTTTTCCGTTGTGATGATTTTGTTTATAGGCTATATTTCGTTGTTGGTTTCAATAGGCATAAGAGACAGTTTGAAGTAGACAGTTTAATAATATATAAGTGAGTTCTGATTTCTAAGGCCTAACACACCCGCGATAATCGGATAACCATTTATCCAAAGCTGATCGAACACGATCAAGTTATGTTATGGATAGATGGCGCATCTATCCGTTTTTTTATAAAGATCGCAGATAAGCACAGATAAAAGCAGATTTCGCAGATCGCGATTAGCGAAATCAGTGAAATCAGCGATTAATCAGTGATCTATGAATTTCATTATCGGAAAAAAATTGAATATGAGCCAGGCGTTTGACCAAGCGAGCGGAACATCTTTTCCGGTGACGCTTATTTCTGCCGTGCCAATGACCATTACTCAAGTCAAGCAGGCAGAAGGCAAAGACAAATACAGCGCGGTCCAAATTGGAAGCGGTAAAAGAAAGAATGTCAGCAAAAGCGTCAAAGGCCACCTTAAGGAACTTGGTCAGTTTGCTATTTTATCGGAAGTCAGAGTATCAGATGTCGGAAATTACAGCCGCGGGCAAAAAATCGACATCGATGGTTTTCAGGTCGGTGAAGTAGTTAATGTAATTGGCACTTCCAAAGGCCGCGGCTTTCAGGGAGCTATGAAGCGCCATGGATTTAAAGGCTTTCCAGCCAGCCACGGGCATGATAGACCAAGAAGTGTGGGTTCAATCGGCCAAAGATGGCCCCAGCACGTAAGGAAGGGAATGAAAATGGCCGGACATATGGGCAATATTCAGGTTACAGTCAAGAATCTTCAAGTCGTTGAAGTGGACGCGAAAAAACATTTAATAGCGCTTAAAGGCGCTGTGCCAGGGCATATGAATTCCATGGTCAAGATAATTTCTACGGGCAAAGTTATACCGCTTGTAAAATTGCGGGAAGTGAAAGAGGAGAAGAAGAAAAAATAATTTCGAATCTACTAATGGGACGAATCTACGAATCGACTGCTAATAAAACAAATTTGTAATATTAGCAGTTGATTAGCAGGATTAGTAAAAATTATTAGTAGATTAGGAATTAATTATAAGTGATATATGAAAACCCCAGTTTATAACCAGAAAGCGGAAGTTATTGGCGAGGTTGATTTGAACCCCAAGATTTTTGAAGTTAAGCCCAAAGAGCATCTTTTAGCGGAAAGCATTAGGGTGCAACTGTCCAATTCCCGAAAAGGCTTGGCCAACACTAAAACCCGCGGAGAAGTAAGGGGCGGAGGGCGTAAACCCTGGAAGCAAAAAGGCACTGGACGCGCGCGCGTTGGAAGCATAAGAAGCCCGATTTGGCGCGGCGGCGGCATTACTTTTGGTCCAAAGTCTAACCGAAACTGGGAATTAAAGCTGAATAAAAAGGCAAAAAAACAGGCTCTGTTTATGACGCTTTCAGATAAGGCCAAGGAAAATCGCTTTATTATCATCGATAAAATCGAATTACCAGCTATAAAGACTAAAGAGGTTGTAAAAATGCTTGCTGATTTTCAAAAAAATGTAAGAGATTTTGGAAAGAAACAGCTTTTAGTTTTGGCGAAAAAAGATGATAAACTCATTAAATCAGTCAGAAATATTCCTAACGTAGAAAGCATTTTCGCAAACAGTTTAAATGTGGTAGATGTAATGAAAGCAGACAGTATAATAGCGCTTAAAGACAGTTTGGGAGTGATTGAGAAAACATACTTAAGAAATGACAAAAATTAAAAAAATGACAAAAACGACGGAAATAACTGCAGAATAATTTTTGTTCATTTATGTCAATTTTGTCATTTTTGTTCATTTAACTCTATGGCATTTTTTAGCAGAAAAAAGGAAGAGAAACCTGAAGTAAAAGCAGAGAAAAAGCAGGAAGACAAGCCGGAAGCGGTGGCTTCGACATCTTCAGATGTTTCTTTAAGCTTGCCCCAAGTTTTAGTCCAACCCAGAATTTCGGAAAAAGCCGGTTTGCTAGCGCGCTTGAACAAGTATGTTTTTATAGTTAAGAAAAAGACAAACAAGGTGGAAGTAAAAAAAGCCGTGGAGTCTAAATATAAAGTCAAAGTTGTCCAGGTTAATGCGGTAAATACTAAAGGCAAAACTAAAACCTTTGGCAGAACAATCGGAACGACTTCGGCATTTAAAAAAGCCATTGTGACCTTAAGAAAAGGGGACAGTATTAAGGGGTTAACAGATGTAGCATAGGGAATTGACAAAAATGATCATAATTGACAAAAATGACAAAAATATTCCTGCAGAAAATTATGTTCAATTTTATTTAATTTTTTAAATTTTGTTCAATTAAATTATGGCAGTAAAATTATACAAACCAACTTCCGCAGGCCGGCGCATCCACAGCGTTACGGATTATTCGGTATTGCATAAAAAAGCTAAGTCGCCCAAATCTCTTATTATCAGCAAAGCCAGACTGGCTGGGCGAAACAATAGCGGTAAAATTACAGTGCGCCACCAAGGCGGAGGCTACAGAAGGCAAGTAAGAATAGTTGATTTTTCCCGCCGCGATAAAAAGAACATACCGGCCGTGGTTCAATCCGTTGAGTATGACCCGACACGAACCGCGTTTATTTCTCTTGTCGCTTACCGCGATGGGGAGAAGAGATACATTTTAACTCCGCAAGGGTTGAAAGTAGGCAGCCAAATAGTATATAGTGATACGGCTGATATTTTCCCTGGCAACCGTTTGCTGCTTAAAAATATTCCAGTCGGGTCGTTTGTGCATGACATTGAACTGATTCCGGGCGCAGGCGGCAAAGTGGCGCGGAGCGCCGGCGCTTATGCCATACTGCAGACAACCGAAGCCGGCTACGCCTTATTAAAAATGCCTTCAGGGGAAATTAGGAAAGTGCGCGATACCGCGGCCGCGTCCATTGGCCAGCTTGCTAACGCGGATTGGATGAATGTGAGGATAGGCAAAGCAGGCAGAGTTAGGCATATGGGCTGGAGGCCGTCTGTGAGGGGTAAAGCCATGAACCCGGTGGACCACCCGCATGGCGGCGGCGAAGGCCACAACCCGATTGGGCTTAAATATCCAAAAACTCCCTGGGGCAAGCACGCAATGGGCGTAAAGACCAGGCTACAGAAGAAGTATAGTAATAAGATGATAATTAAGAGAAGAAAGTAAATAGATCGCAGAAAAGCACAGATAGCGCAAATTTCGCAGATCGCGATTAGCGTAATCAGTGAAATCAGCGATTAATCAGTGATCTATGTCAAGAAGTTCAAAAAAAGGCCCATACGTAGATCAGCGCCTTTTAAAAAAGGTGCTGAACGCCAAACGCGGCGCGCAGATTAAAACCTGGTCCCGTGCCTGCACTGTGCCTCCGGAATTCGTGGGCTTTACCTTTTTGGTGCACAACGGGCGCCAGCATGTATCAGTCTTTGTTACTGAAAACATGGTCGGGCATAAGCTCGGGGAATTCAGTTTAACGCGCAAATTCCAAAGACACGGCGGCAAAATGGCTAAAGAGCAGGAAATGGCGGCCGCGGAAGCGGAGAAAGCCAAACTCGCGGAGGCAAAAGAGCCGGAGAAGAAGTAATATTAGTCCGAATCAACGAATGGAACGAATCTGCGAATGACAACGAATGGAGAAGCAGAATTTGAAGATTCGTAGATATTCGTTGATTCGTCTAATTCGAAGATTCGATATATTTATGGCAAAAGCATCAGTTAATAAAGCTTCATCAGCCCCTTTGGTAAGAGCCAGCGCCCGCGACCTTAGGATTGCGCCCAGGAAAATTCGGTTAGTTACTAATCTGGTGAAAAATATGAACGTGGGGCAGGCAGTGGCGCAATTGGAGCACACTTATAAAAAAGGCGCGCCTATGCTAGTAAAGCTATTAAAAAGCGCGGCAGCCAATGCCAAGAATAATTTTTCTTTGGATCCGGATTATTTATTTATTAAATCCATTACCGCGGACATGGGCCGGGTTATGAAGCGGTATTTTCCAAGAGCCAGGGGCAGCGCGTTTGTAATTAGAAGAAAGCTGTCGCATATTAATGTGGTTTTAGAGGAAAGAAAGAAAGGTAAAGCAGTTAAATCCAGGATATCTTTATTTAATAAGAAAGATGAAGAGCAAGAAAAGCCTGAAAATATTGACCAAGCTGAAGCCACAAACAAGCAGGAGATTAAAGAAGTTAAGCATCAGTTTACAGTCAAGACCGATGAACAGAAAAAGGCAGGCAAAATTCAGCAGAAGAGAAGGTTATTTGACCGGCGTGGTGGAGAGTAAAGTTAACAACTAAATTTCCATCAATTTCCTCACTGAAATTAGTTCAGGCCTACGGCCTTTACGAAATTTATAGAAATTAGTAGAAATTTATTGTGTAAGACATATGGGTCATAAGATTAATCCAACATCAATACGTTTGAATATAACCGAGGGATGGAAGTCCCGCTGGTTTTCCAAGCCTGCCCAGTATGCCAAGCTTTTGGAAGAAGACACTCGAATTCGAGAATACTTGGACAAGCATTTGAAAAAGGCAGGGCTGGTCCGCTTAGATATTGAACGCACGAATACAGGCGCCATTACTGTGATTATAAAAACTACCAAGCCGGGTTTGATAATCGGCAAAGGCGGGGCCGGCATTGAGGAGCTAAAAAAGAAAATCAAGCAAAAGTTAGGAATTAAAAAGGAATTAAAGGTTAATATAGAGGAAATTCGCGAAGTAAATTTACAAGCCCAGGTATTGGCAAACTCCATTGCCGAACAGATTGAAAAGCGTGTGGCGTTTAGAAGGCTAATGAAGCAGTCATTGGAGCAGATAATGAACGCGGGCGCCAGGGGCGCGAAAGTGGCAATCGGCGGCAGGTTAAATGGGGCGGAAATCGCGCGTACCGAGCATTTGGCTTCAGGCAAAATCCCGCTTCATACTTTGCGCGCTAACATAGATTTCGCCAGAGCCACGGCCTTTACCACCTATGGCACAGTGGGCATAAAGGTTTGGATATATAAGGGAGACATATTCGAAGAGAAGAACATTGTTGGTAAAAGTAAAATGGGTATGGAAGAAAAAGCTTAATTATACTAATTGATTAAATAAAAATAAATAAAATTTGGGAATTAAATAAAATTTAAAAATACAATCTCAATTTTACTTAATTTTAAATATTTTTACTTAATTTTGTTCATTTGACTCCATGTTTATTCCAAAGAAGTTAAAACACCGTAAGCATCATCGCGGCCATACCAAGGGCCAATCGAGCGCCGGCGAAACCATTGCTTTCGGGCAGTTTGCCTTAAAGGCTATTGAAAGTTCCTGGGTAACGGCGCGCCAGATTGAAGCCGCGCGCCGGGCCATGACCCGTTATGTGCAAAGAGGCGGCAAGATTTGGATTCGGGTTTTTGCCGATAAACCGGTAACAATGCACGGCAACGAGAGCCCCATGGGCGGAGGGAAAGGCGCGGTTGACCATTTTGTTTCAGTAGTTAAAAAGGGCAAGATTTTATTTGAAATGGACGGCGTAACAAAACTGCAGGCCCAGGAAGCAATGAGGCTCGCAAGCTATAAACTGCCGGTAAAAAGCAAATTTTTAATGAAAGAGAGTCATGGGTAAGCAATAATTTCTTAATTTCGCGAGCCCATTAGGGCGAGCAAATATCTACTAATATCATCGACGATATTTATTCGACCTTCGGCCTCATGAAATTTATGGAAATTAGTAGAAATTTATTGTGTAAGACACTATGAAGTATAAGGAATTAAAAAATCATAACGCGGATCAGCTGAAAAAGATGCTTTTGGATTTGCGGGCAGAGGCTCATGAAATTTCGGTAAAGATCAGGCTGAATCAGCAGAAGCAGACGCATAAATTAAAACTGATTAAAAAGGATATAGCGAGAGTAATGACTTTTTTGAATAGTAAGAAGGTTTAGGTGTCGAAACCCGTATCGTAAAGCGTTGTAGTCTGACGTTAGACCAAACCGCCTCACGATACTGTTATCGATAACGAAAACGATTTATGACATCACCTAAAAAGCAACAGCTAACCGGCATAGTAGTATCCGATAAGATGGCTAAGACCATAGTAGTTAAGGTTGACAGCAGAAGGCGCCACGCGAAATATAAGAAGTCTTACACTGTTTCCAAGAGATTCAAAGCCCATGATGAGAACAATGAATACAAGGTAGGGGACAAAGTTATGATTGAATCTACTAAGCCGATTTCTAAGGAGAAAAAGTTTAAAGTCTTACGCAAAGCGTAATATCCTTAATCCTTTATCATTAATCCTTAACGTTAAGGATTAATGATTAAAGATAATAAAATATGCTGCAAGTACGTTCATGGATAAAAATAGCGGATAACACGGGCGCGAGAATCGTCAATGTTTTCAGCGTGAACGGGAAGAATAAAAACCGCTTTGCTAGAATTGGCGACATAGTTTCCGGAAGCGTGAAAGCCGTGGATCCGAATACCAGCATTAAAAAGGGCGATAAAGTCTACGCATTAATTGTCCGCACCCGCAAAGAAACCCGCAGGCGCGACGGTTCTTATATCCGTTTTGATGAAAATGCCGGCGTACTGGTAAGCAAGGAAACGGGCGAGCCAAAAGGCACGCGCATTTTTGGCCCCATCCCGAGGGAAATTAAAGAAAGGGCTTTGGGTGAATTTGAGGACGGGTACAAAAAGATTTTATCATTGGCTCCGGAAGTTATATGACATAATCCGAATTATCCGAATAGAGACAATCCAAATGACCCGAAAAGGGAAACATTTGGGGCATTCGGATACTAATTCGGAGCATTAGGATTATATATGTTCAAATTACGAATAAAAAAAGGCGATACAGTTAAAGTTTTGTCTGGCAAAGACAAGGGTAAAACCGGCAAGGTACTGCAGGTCTTTCCTTGTGTTAGGAAAGCCGTGGTGGAAAATGTGAACATGCACACAAAGTTTGAAAAGAGCAAGAAAGCCGGTCAGCCAGGAAAAAAAATTACTTTCTCTTCCCCTTTGCCCATTGGCAAAATGCAGTTAGTCGATCCTCATTCAGGAAAACCCACAAGAGTGGCTTATCAAATATTAGAAAGCGGAATTAAACAGAGAATGGCAAAAGCCAGCGGGAAAGCAATATAATACATCGAATCAGCGAATGGAACGAATCTGCGAATGACAACGAATGGAAAAGCAGGATTCGCAGCTTCGTAGGTATTCGTTGATTCGTCTAATTCGTAGATTCGATATATTTATGGAACGATTGCAAGAACAATATAATAAGAAGATCATACCGGCTTTGCAAGAAAAGTTTGGCTTTAAGAATGTCATGCAGGCGCCTCGGATAGTTAAAATTGTTCTGAATGTCGGTTTGGGGAAAATCAAAGAAGATAAGAAGAAAATCGACCAGACCGCGGAGGACTTAAAGAAAATTTCCGGCCAAGCCTTGGTTAAGACAAAAGCGAGGAAGTCCATTTCCGGCTTTAAAGTAAGGGAAAACCAAGTAGTAGGCATAACTTGCACCTTAAGGGGATTTAGGATGTACAGTTTTTTGGATAAATTAATTAACGTAGCCTTGCCCCGGGTTAGGGATTTTCAGGGGGTGGCTTTAACAGGATTTGACGGCAGGGGCAATTACCACTTGGGGATTAAAGAGCATATAGTTTTCCCGGAAGTGCCGGCTGATTCTTTGGAAAATGTTTTCGGTTTGGAAGTATCCATAGTAACCAATGCGGGGAAGGACGAAGTTGCGAAAGAATTATTAAAGATGATGAAATTTCCGTTTAAAAAATAGTATATCGAATCAGCGAATGGAACGAATCTGCGAATGACAACGAATGGAAAAGCAGAATTCGAAGATTCGTAGATATTCGTTGATTCGTCTAATTCGTAGATTCGATACATTTATGGCGACAGAAGCTCAAATTGCAAAATCAAATAGAAGCAGGAAGAATCCTAAATTCTCAACCAGAATTGTAAGGCGCTGTTGGAAGTGCGGCCGAAAGGGCGGGTATATGAGAGATTTTGACTTATGCAGAATTTGTTTTAGAGAATTAGCCAGTAAAGGAGAAATACCAGGAGTGGTAAAGGCATCGTGGTAAACAATCTTAACAACCAATTTCCATCAATTTCCTCGCTGAAATATGTTCAGGCCTACGGCCTTCACGAAATTTATAGAAATTAGTAGAAATTTATTGTGTAAGACATTATGTTCACTGACCCAATTTCCGACATGTTAACCCGAATAAGGAACGCTTCGCTGGCCCGCAAGGCCGAAGCGGTTTTGCCGCATTCCAAATTCAAGCACGCTTTGGCTGAAGTTCTTCTGCGCGAAGGCTTTATTTCTGGTTTTAAAGAAATAAACGGCAAGCAGAAAGCTCTTGAAATACAGATGAAGTATACTTTAGAGGGTGATCCGGTAATTTCCGGCATTGATAGAGTTAGTAAGCCTGGCCAGAGAATCTACCTTTCTTCCACAAGACTCCCAAGAACCAACAGTGGTTTTGGCATTACCGTAATTTCGACTTCCAAAGGGCTTTTAACTGACAAAGAAGCCAGGAAGCAAAAAATTGGCGGCGAAGTAATATGCCAGGTCTGGTAAGATCACAGATTCACAGATAAACACAGATGACGCAGATAATAATGAATATTTTATTAAATATTTATCAGTGAAATCAGCGCTAATCAGCGCATCAGCGATCTATGTCAAGAATTGGAAAAAAACCAGTAATCTTGCCTTCCGGCGTTAAGGCCGAAGTCAAAGGAAGCACCTTAACCGTTACAGGCCCAAAGGGCGTTTTGGCTATAGAAATCCATCCTAAAGTCAAACTTTACATAGCTGACAATCAGCTTGTTGTCGATATAGAAGATAAAGATAGCAAGAAGGAAAAATCCCTATGGGGTTTAACTAGGGCTTTAGCAAATAATTTGGTGGAAGGGGTTACCAAAGGTTTTGAAAAAAAGCTTGAAGTTAATGGCGTAGGTTTTAAAGTTGCGGCTGTTGGCCAAAAAATTGTAATGTCCTTAGGTTTTTCTCACCCTGTTGAAGTTGACATACCTAAAAATTTGTCAGCCACAGTGGATAAAAATGTAATTACAATTACAGGAGCGGACAAACAGCAGGTGGGACAGTTCGCGGCGGAAATCAGGGAACTAAAAAAGCCCGAGCCTTATAAGGGCAAAGGCATTAAATATATAGATGAAGTGGTTCAAAGAAAAGCCGGCAAAGTGGTGAAGGTGGTAGGCGGCGGGAAGTAGAGTTAACAACTAAATTTCCATTAATTTCGCGAGCCCTTTAGGGCGAGTATATTTCCATCAATTTCCTCGTTGAAATATGTTCAGGCCTACGGCCTTCACGAAATTAGGAAATTAGTAGAAATTTATTGTGTAAGGTATTATGGATAAGAATAAGCAAAAGAGAATTAAAAAAGGCATGAGGCATTCTCGCGTAAGAGCGAAGGTCTTTGGCACTTCGGATTGCCCCAGATTGAGCGTTTTTAGAAGCGGCAAACATATTTATGCTCAAGTGATTGACGATAGTGAGGGCAAGACTTTGGCTGCAGAGTCGAGTTTGGAAGTTAAGGCTAAAGGCAAGAAGACTGATGTTTCGAAAGAAGTTGGAAAAACAATTGCCGTTAAGGTTCTGGCCAAGAAAATTTCTGAAGTGGTTTTTGACAGAGGCGGTTATAAATATCATGGCAGAGTCAAAGCCCTGGCTGAAGGGGCGAGGGAGGCAGGACTCAAGTTTTAACAACTAATTTCTACTAATTTCGCGAGCCCATTAGGGCGAGCAAATATCTACTAATATCATCGACGATATTTATTCGGCCTTCGGCCTCATGAAATTAATAGAAATTAATAGAAATTTATTGTTGAGAACAATATGGAAAAAAGACGAAGACAATCGAATAAAGAGGGTGGAGGAGAGCGTGAGCGCAGCGAGTTTGACCAGAAAGTCGTGGAGATTAAGCGCGTGACCCGGGTTATGGCCGGCGGAAAAAGGATGCGTTTTCGCGCGCTGGTAGTCATTGGCGACCATAAAGGTAAAGTGGGGGTGGGCCTTAAAAAAGGCATGGATGTTTCAGGCAGCGTTGAAAAAGCCGT